>ENA-UOOM01002134-UOOM01002134.1-fermentation-metagenome-genome-assembly--contig:-NODE-2134-length-16965-cov-5.088291_pt1 | contig 16965 bp, 18 predicted proteins | sample MGYA00245781_ERZ724031 | MGnify/ENA primary metagenome ERZ724031 (study PRJEB28704, sample SAMN03018317) | fermentation metagenome | biome: anthropogenic terrestrial biome; feature: soil; material... | reverse complement strand
ACCCCGGACCGACCGGTTATGAGCCGGTTGCTCTAACCAACTGAGCTAAAGGCCCGGATATCCTATATTATATCCTATGAACCTTTCGCCGTCAATGATATTGTCTGGAAACAGCGATATAACAGAATAATTTGCAAGCTTACCGCTGTTAATCCAGATAATCCTTTAGTTTTTTGCTTCTGCTGGGATGACGAAGCTTTCGCAGTGCTTTGGCTTCTATTTGCCTGATTCGCTCTCTGGTGACGTTGAATTCTCTGCCTACTTCTTCCAAGGTGCGGGCTCTGCCGTCATCCAGCCCGAATCGGAGCCTCAATACCTTTTCTTCCCGGCTGGTTAAGGTATCCAATACATCCATAAGCTGCTCTTTTAACAAGGTAAATGCAGCTGCTTCTGCCGGTGCCTGAGCTTCCTCATCCGGTATGAAATCGCCAAGGTGACTGTCTTCTTCTTCACCAATAGGTGTTTCCAGCGACACTGGTTCTTGTGCAATTTTCATGATTTCCCGAACCTTTTCCTCGGGTATGTCCATTTCCTCTGCAATCTCCTCTGGCAGCGGTTCTCGTCCATATTCCTGAAGAAGCTGTCTGGATACTCGTATCAGCTTGTTGATGGTTTCCACCATATGAACCGGGATCCGAATGGTTCTGGCCTGATCGGCAATGGCGCGGGTTATGGCCTGCCGGATCCACCAGGTGGCATAGGTGCTGAATTTGAAACCTTTTGTATAGTCGAACTTCTCTACTGCCTTAATAAGACCCAGATTTCCTTCTTGAATCAGGTCCAGGAACAGCATACCCCGCCCTACATATCTTTTTGCAATGCTGACTACCAGACGCAAATTAGCCTCTACCAGCTTGCGTTTGGCCATTTCGTCCCCTTCTCCCATCCGTCTTGCCAGCTCAACTTCTTCATCTGCTGTCAACAGGGGAACTTTTCCAATTTCTTTCAGATACATGCGTACCGGGTCATCTATATTTATACTCTCGGGAACGCTGATGGATGTATCTTCCTTATCAGGAGAAACCTCTTCTTCTGCGGCTTCATCTATTACATCGATGCCGAGGGATTCAAGGGTTTCATATACTTTTTCAATCTGCTCGGGCTGGAGATCGACTTCTTCGAGCATGTCCATAATTTCCTTATAAGTAAGGTCACCTTTTGCCTTTCCCTTCTCTATGAGCTCTTTGATTTTGCTTATCTTAGATTCTCCGCTCTTCATGCATTTCCCTCCTTTCCAATTCTAGGTGCTCAATTTGTGATTGAGCTGCTGCAATTCTTTCAGCAAGGATTTATATTTATCCGGATCCTCAATACCTTCTCGATCCATTATGGTAATCTCGCTTTGCAGTTCCTGTCTCTGCCTTTCAATTATTCCCTTTGCTACATTGTTCAGACAATCAGACAGAAATGTATCTATGTTATCATACTCCATTTCCTGTTGAAATATATCCACTAATTTTCTAATATCTTCCTTATCCTCCATATGACTCAATACCAGGGCCTCACTAACCTCTCCCTTTCTTTTCAACAGGCTCTGAACGATTACCACTGTCTGTTGATACAAGGGATCTTGCAGGGTAAGCCCTTCCAGCCCCTTTATAACTTTTGCAGCATTGGTTTTCCCCTGCACCATCAAATTTACCAAATGGGCTTCCGCCTTTACACTGCCAGGCTTTAGAACTACAGTGCGGGTCTTGTTTTTAGTATACCTATATTTACCAGTACTATTCCTTTGCCCTTTATTTTGCTTCCGGTTCATTGCCTGAATCCTGGCTATTTGATCATAAATAGCACGGGAGCGGATGCCCAGAAGCGATTCCAGCTCCTGTATATAGGCGTCCCTTTCAATTGAGTTGTTCACCTCGGCCAGTACCTGAGCCGCAGCTGTCGCAAAGTCTACCTTTCCGTCTGTAGTGTTCAAATCATGCTCTTCACGCAGCTTGGACAACTTGTAGTCGATTAGAGACAGACTCTTGTCCATGAGTTTTCCAAAGTATTCAGGACCATACTGCTTAAGTACATCGTCGGGATCCAACTTATTGGGAAACTGCATGACACGAACTCTGCAACCGGCATCTCTCAGAATATCCAATGCTTTCATGGTAGCTGCCTGACCAGCAGTATCACCATCGTAGGCTATATATACCTCGGGAGAAAACCTTCGCATAAGCTTTGCCTGCTCTGTAGTCAGTGCAGTTCCCAAAGTAGCAACGGCTTGCGAAAAGCCATATTGGTGCAGTGAAATTACGTCCATATAACCTTCTACTATGATCAGATACTCCAGCGGTCTGACCTTGGCAGCCAAATGTAAGCCGAAAAGATTAATGCTTTTGCTAAAGGTAGGGCTGTCTGGAGAGTTTAAATATTTGGGCAGAGAATCATCCATTACTCTGCCGCCAAAACCCAATATTTCCCCCCGGACATTTATAATCGGAAATATGATCCGATTGCGAAATCTGTCGTAAATACGGTTTTTCTCCGCATTTTCTACAGTAATACCTGCCTTTAACAGCTGCTCGTCGGTATACCCCAATCCCTTAAGATGATTCAGGGCACCGTCCCACTTGTTCGATGCATAACCCAGCCCGAATATTCGAAGGATTCGAGCGTCCAATCCGCGGGATTTTAAATAATCCAAGGCATCCTTTCCATTGGGCTCCATCAGGTTTTGATGAAAATACCTGGCGCATTCCTTATTGATATCCAGAAATTGCTGCTTTTCATTACGATCTTGACGTATTCGCTCACGGTTGGTTCCTTCCGGCAGAGGCATGCCTATACGTTCTGCCAGCAGCTTCATGGCTTCAACAAATTCTATCCGTTCCAAATTCATGATGAAGGATACAACATTGCCTCCCTCACCACATCCGAAACAATGATAGATTTGTCTCTCAGGAGATACATGGAAGGAGGCAGTCCTTTCATTATGAAATGGACAAAGTCCGAAATATCCTCTCCCCCTGGGCTTAATTTCCACATATTGATTCACAACATCAACGATGTCGTTTCTGACAACTACTTCGTCGATCCAGTCTTCGGGAAACCAAGGCATATGCTTCACCTATTTCCTGTTCATATATATGTTCGCCAAAACCCCCAAATTTCCTTCTTTTTTCTTCTTATCAGAATCATATAGTTTTAACTGCCTGATAAATGAAACTGCTGGTAAAGCAAACCTAAGAGAATATATATTCGACATTATTTTCTTTATTCCTGCAAAAATATTGGATTTAAATCTGTTTCCAGGAAGAGGGCACAAACAGCTCATAGAAAATACGCATGGCATATCGATCCGTCATACCGGCAATATAATCACATACTGCCTGCTCTTCCCCATATACAGGAATCTGTTTGTGGTATTCCGCGGGCAGCCGATTTGGATTTTTTATGAAATAGAAAAAAAGTTCCTCCAGAATATACATAGCCTTGTCTTCCTCTGATTTAGCCAGGCAATCAAGATATACCCGCTGAAACATAAAATCTCTCAGCTGCTCCGTAGCCTGCCTTACTTCCTGACTCATAGCCACGCTATCCCTACCCTCGCTGTTGTAAATAATATCTTTTACCATGGTATCAATACGAACTTTGTGAGAGCATCCAAGGATATCAATGCAGTCTTTTGGAAGATCTTCCTCCGATATGATTTTCGCTCTAATGGCATCATCAATATCATGGTTGATGTAAGCAACCCGATCACTCAAAGATAATATCTGCCCCTCCAAGGTAGCTGGGTTCCCGGATTTCGTGTGGTTTAAAATGCCATCTCGAACCTCCCAGGTGAGATTCAAGCCTTTTCCGCCTTCCAAAATATCTACAACCCGCAAACTGTGTTCATTGTGCTTGAAACCTGCGGTAGTAATTTTATTCAGAAGACACTCCCCTGTATGACCAAATGGTGTATGACCCAGGTCATGTCCCAGAGAAATTGCTTCTGTTAAATCTTCATTCAGCCAAAGAGCCCGGGCGATTGTCCTGGCAATTTGTGATACCTCAAGAGTATGTGTCAAGCGAGTTCGGTAATGATCGCCTTCCGGAGAAATAAAAACCTGAGTCTTATGCTTTAATCGGCGGAAAGACTTACAGTGCAGGATTTTATCTCTGTCCCGCTGGTACTCCGTCCGAACTTCGCAGAGTTCTGAAGGATGCAATCGCCCCTTGGTTTTACTGCTTCTGGCTGCATAGAGGGATAATACGGCATCTTCCATCTTTTCCAGTTCCTCACGGATCATTGCACTTCCCTCCCTAACCCTTTCTTGTCAATCTCATGAACATCTAATCAAAGCTCGTTTATTCCACTAAGCCTTAGTCAATCTCATGTGCATCTAATCGTCGCTCATCTAATCCACTTTGTGTAACCCATACTCATTTATTTTTTAAATGTATTCCTCTTTCTGTTCACCTACAAATGCTTACCCTTTATTTTTTGTATTATATATACCCTATATGTATATATACCACACAGATGGCACTAAATCCTTCTAACAGAAAAAAACTACAAAGCGGATAAAAATGTTGCAACACTAGACCAAAAGAGATATTATTAGTAAACAGCATAAACAACATGAGAGATTTTGTAATCCCTATAGATAAGTGTAACTAAAATAATATGATATGGTGTAAAGACTTGCACTTCATGATACGGAGGAATTATCAATGAATATCAATATTTCTGATTACTCTTCGCCTGATGCAATGAGAAAGTTGTGCGTTGATTTAAACTTTACACCGGAGATTACCAACAAACTGGTTATACATATAGAGACCTTGGATTTAGCTCAGTTTGAGCCGCATTTTAGTGGATTGTTTTCCCTGGTCACTGGAGCTGAATCGACAAAAGAGATATCCGCACTTTGCAGGACTGACGAAGATCCTACTGGTGATAATGGTTTCAAAGCTCTAGCTGTTTACCTTGCAGCTGCACAACATACACATGAACTATATGCCGATTTAGGTATCGATGATAGCATCTATTTTGATACCATAGGGGCGTTTAACTTGTTTGTAAACGAGTTTAAGAAGAGTTTTGGTCACTACGGATTTGACCGTGATTTCTGGATTTATCGGCAGCTTTCCGCGAATCTTTTTCGTCTTGGAGCACTGGAATATGAAATACTGACTCTTCCCAAGGATGTACACCCGGTTGGCAATGTATCAGGCGGTTCACCTGTATTGTCTGTTCATATACCTTCCAACACTATAATGACTCGTGAAACTTTGGATGCATCCTATCATAAGGCTCGAGAATTCTTCGCCAAGCATTTTCCAAATTATAAATACCATTGTGTCTATTGTTCTACCTGGCTGCTTTCTCCAGTATTGAAACAGGTCCTGAAACCAGGGTCACGTATTCTAGAGTTCCAGTCGGATTATGAGATTACCTACGTAAATTTGGAGACTAACAGTACATTGAAATGGATATACAAAAGAGATTATGATGACTATACACAGCTGCCTGAGCAGACTTCTCTAATGCGAAGTATAAAGCAGATTGTACTTCAAGGCGGAAAACTCGGCTACGCTTCAGGATATGTCAAGGACATTGATAAAAGATAGCTAAGAGTGAATCAAGAGTTGAGATGAGCTATAGAATGATTCGTGAGCGCAACAGCGGGTGGATTATATTTATTAACGTTAGAATGATCATTTAGCACATATAATGTTTGTAGGCAAGAGTAGTTGAATATTTGTTGCTGCGAAAGTAATTGGTCGTTTTCACTACTGTCGTTCTGCATCTTGGCAAAATGAACAATCGCTGCTCTTTTTCAATAAAGGCGTAAAAAGACACCCTAACACTTCTGCTAAGGTGTCTTGTGAAGATTCATTCTCTTGCTTTTTCACTTCTTCTGTCCATTAAAAACTTTATTGAATATATCCCTGCTAATGCTACAAGTCCATAAACAATTCTACTAAGAAAAGCTTCTTGACCTCCAAATAAAGACGCTACTAGATCGAACTGAAAAAGTGCTATAAGGCCCCAATTCAAAGCACCTATTATAACAAGAATCAACGCTAGAAAATCCATTATTTTAACCTCCTCGACATAAACATATTTCTCCTTAAATATATTTCTCAAATTTATCAGAAAATATTCAATGAATAAATAGTAATTGCAAGGATTAAAATTTTTTTATTCGCAATTCTTATTACTTATGTCCGTAATTACTTTCCCTTCACCACTGCCTGCGCGGGGCATGACGCAGAGAGTATTTTTTATCCCTTTTCATAATCGCCAAAAAATCCGATAAATAAAGGATATTGTTATGTAAGGGGGACGGATCGTCCCCGTCCGTTTTATTGGCAAAGATAAAATCGAAGACGGATTAGTGCGCTATATTTATGCCTATCGATCCGACTTGTGCAAAACAGAGGGAATCATTGATAACATCTACGATCCGAAAACAAAATCTTTTTGGGGATATGATGTTACAGTGCTTGCTGACGGAAATTTGCATACAGCCCAAAAAGCAATTATGCTTTTGCAACGCAATGAAATCGACGAGAATGGCAGCATTTTTACTGAAATATTGTATTAAAATATTTTGACTTTGTTCGTTTTTGCGCATATAATTGAATTTCAAAAGAAAACTGCCCCGGACATACGAGCTTTGTTACCGATGAGCGGCTCACAAGCAAGTTGAAAGATGGCTATTCCCCCTTCGGATATTGTGTCGGCGATACCATTTTCGGATTCATGTCGTTGACCGATACAGGCGATGGCGTTTATGAAATGAACGATGTATCTATTTTACCCGAATGGCGGCATTACGGATATGGGAAACAGATGATTGACTTCTGCAAAGAAAAAGTCAAGGAACTCGGTGGCAAAAAAATCACCATCGGTATTGTAGAAGAAAATACCGTCCTTAAAGATTGGTATTCGTCAAACGGTTTTATCCATACAGGGACGAAGCAGTTTGAACATTTGCCGTTTACGGTCGGGTATATGGAGTGGAGGGTTGGTGAATAATTGAAAAACATAATTATTGCAGGTCCATCAAGAGCCGGCAAATCAACATTAGCAAGAAAAATAAAGGATGAACTAAACTATTTTGTCATTAGTCTTGACAAGCTTGTTGCCACCTTCGGGGAGGCATATCCGCAAGATACTAACGTTTCTCAAAGATAACATGAAGCCCGGCTGGAGTGTTTGCGTTGATTTGATGACTGCAATCGGCAAAGAGGGATTCTATGAGAAGTTCGGTTTTGTATCGCGCCCCCGCGAAAATCGCGGTGCGTGAATGGATATGTGGATGGCAAAGGAAAAGTGAGGTTATTTGTATGAGTAAACAAAACACATTCATCTACGGGACAAGCAACCCGGCAAAACTGCGATCCATGCAGGACTGCCTTGCGCCACTGGATATTGAAATTATCGGACTGAAGGAAAACGGCCTTGACATCCCTGATGTTGAAGAAATCGGCAACACCCCGCTTGAAAATGCAAGGATAAAGGCTCTCGCCTATTATAACGCTTTGAAACGTCCTGTTTTTGCTTGTGATTCGGAGCTGTACATAAATGGTTTGACTGACAAGGAACAACCCGGCGTTCATGTCCGCTTGGTGAACGGCAAAAGGCTGAACGACGATGAAATGGTCACATATTACGCCGGAATAGCCGCGAAAATGGGCGGCAAGGCAGTGGCGCGGTACAAAAACGCCATTTGTCTTATTATAAACGACGATGAAATATATGAGCATTTTGGCGACGATATATCCGGCGAAGCGTTTTGTATTGTCGATAAACCGCATCCGCAGTGCATTGAGGGATTCCCATTGGACTGTATTTCGGTTCATATAGAAAGCGGCGATTATTATTACTGGCAAGACAGAGATAATGACGCAGGTATGATGAATAAGGGTTTTCAAAAGTTTTTCCGTACTGTTTTGACATATAGAAATATAAAAATACGCAGCTACCATCCCGATGATTGTAAAGCTGTTTGGGAATTGTTTTATGACGCGATTCATTCAATCAATGCCGCGGATTACCCCGACAGTCAGCTTGATGCGTGGGCATCCAAAGAAATGGATTTACATACATGGAACGAGCGTTTGCTAAGAAATGATTATGCTGTCGTGGCCGAATTGAATGATGTTATTGTTGGTATCGGCGCAGCAGACGATACAGGATATTCTGACCTCTTATATGTCCATAAGAATTATCAACGAATGGGTATTGCGACTTTGATTGCGGATGAAATAGATGAATATTTACGGAGCAAAGGCGTAAAAGCTATTTCAACAGATGCTTCTATCACGGCAAAACCATTCTTTGAAAAAAGAGGATATGTCGTTCAGAAAGAACTAAGTGTTGAGTGCAGAGGGCAATTTTTAACAAACTTCAAAATGCAGACACTCTTAGGAAATGAAACTGTAAATACATTAAAGGCTATATTTGAAAAACACAAAAAAGAAAAGGTTTGCGTTGTTGGAACGATGTGTTGCGGCAAGACGACTTTAATCAAGCAGCTTTCAGGATATAACTGCATTGATATGGATGACGAGTTTTGGCCACAAGCATCAGAAGCAGAGATTGAATTTTATAGCCAAAGACCATTTACCAAAGATATGAGCGATTCTCTATATGGATTGTTCAATGATAGGCTATCGGTAAAAGCTGGTCATCCTCTGTTTGGAGTTTATATTCTTAACTGCGATGTTGTGGTGTATTTAGATATTTCCGAAAAACTTCTTAAAGAACATTGTGAAAAACGAAACGACACAGATTTTATTGACGTTTTCAATTTGAAAAAATGGATAGAAGAAGATTTGAATATTTATAAGAAAAATAACGACAAAACATTTTATGATGTGCTGTTGACCGAATAAAATTTGGAGAGATGACTATGCAATTTGGAATGCCGACACTGATAGAAATGAAATCAACAGAATCCTGTGCCGCTCTCTGCCATGAGTTGGGGCTTGCTTTCGTTGAACTCAATATGAATCTCCCGGAGTATCAGGTAGAGAATCTTGATGTGGTTCGGTTTCGTGAAATCGCTGATAAATATGGCATCTACTACACCATCCACCTTGACGAAAATCTATGTCCCTGCGACTTTAATAATAAGGTTGCGGCAGCTTATACCGAAACGGTATTGCAGACGATTGAAGTCGCTAAACGGTTGTCCGTTCCGATTTTGAATATGCACCTACATTCCGGCGTGTGGTTCACCTTGCCTGATAAAAAAGTATTTTTATTTGACGAATACGAGCGGGAATATCTGCGAAAGCTGACCGCTTTTCGGGATGCTTGTGCGGCGGTCATCAGTGATGCCGATATTAAAATCTGTGTGGAAAACTGCGGCGATTTTGGGAAGTCTTACATACGAAAAGGGATAGCACTATTGCTGGAAAGTCCCGCATTCGCTCTGACATTTGACATCGGCCATAACGCCGGAGCTGATTATTCAGACGAACCTATCATTATGGAATATGCCGATAGGCTCGCTCATTTTCATATACACGATGCAAGCGGTCGTAGCAACCACTTGATGCTCGGTGACGGTGATGTGGACTTGCCAAAATATCTTGATTTGGCAAAGGCGTATGATTGCCGTGCCGTATTGGAAGTAAAAACGGTGGACGGACTGCGGCAGTCAGTGAACTGGCTGAAAAAAAGAGGTTGATTATGAAATTAGTCATTGAAACAATCCGCAATAAATTACCGGCTCTCAGTTTTGTGTTTGAGAAGCCGCCTGTCATTATTGGTGGAATGGCAATGGAATATTACGTGATGCGTAAATCCGGCGCGGATATTGATCTTGTGATTTGCGATGCCGATTATCAAAAATTAGCTCAAATGCACCCCGAAAAGCGAAAAGATATTTACGGGGACTTTGGCGTTGTGATTGAATCTTTTGAGATTTGGCGCAGTATTGCGTTATTGGATTATGACTTTTTCAATAAGGATGCCATTGATTTCGGCGATATAAAAATGATTTCGATTGATAGATTGCTCTTTTCCCGTGTATCGGCAATGGAAGTCCAAAAATGCCTTGATGACTTAAAAATGATAAAAGAATATTACTACAAAAATTGCCGAAATCAAGCGTTTTTACATGAAGCCGAAACGCATATCCCCTCATACGAAAAGAATGGCGGTATCGTTTGGGGAGGAGATTATCAGGATTTAAATATAACATATCGGCAGTTGAGCATCGAGGACATCCACCCGAACATCCTTGATGATTTCAACCGTTATCAAGAAGTCAAGAAATGTTGGCGCAAGCAAAGCGGCGAATGGTTTCTTGTTGATAATCATTTTATTGATGATTGGGATGAAACAAAAAAGAAAGAAATTGCTACTCATTATCTACCCGGCACAATAGAGCGTGGCGGCACAGTTTTCGGTGCTTTCGACAATGATAAGCTCATTGGCTTTTTCGTTCTCGCCGGAAACTTTATCGGTAGTCGTGGTCAGTACATACGGCTCATTTCCTTGCAAATGTCATATGAATATCGTAAAAAAGGAATCGGAAAAATTATTTGAAGCCGAACCGTTTGATGTTCATATGGAATATGTTCTGTCGGAATTATCGGTCGCGGCGCATTTCGGTTTTACCTATCGGCAGCATGAGGAAGATGGGATGAGAGAGTATTTAAGGATGGTGAGAGAGTATGAATGTTGAAATTATCCCCGCAACAATCGCTGATGCGGATGCGTTGGTTGGAATACAGCAACAAGCCTTCAAGCGGCTATATGAAATTTACCATGATGAAGGAAGCCCATTTTTGCGCGGTGCGGATGAAATAATTGGGTGGTTGGAACGCCCAAATTGGCGTGTGTATAAAATTACTGCTGACGGTGTTCTATGCGGAGGGGTATCTTTTTGCGAACGAAATGGGATGCCTGGTGTGTATTATCTTGCCCGGATTTACATATTGCCGGAAATGCAAAGTAAAGGTATCGCAAGCACAGCGGTTCTATTATGTGAAAAAACGGTTGCTAACGCTAACCTTTGGACATTGGATTTTCCTGTGGAACAGATTGCAAACCGCCGATGTTATGAAAAGGCGGGATATACGGACACGGGTGAACGGTGGGAGCAAAGCAACGGTGCTATTACTTTGGCTTATATGGAGAAGAAAATCCCTGCGTTTCGCAGTATTAAAAATCAAGCGGATAACTCTGACATTATAAAAATCATATCATACAGCGTATATGAATGTTCGCCCGAACGTGCCGCTATCAAAGCGAAAGCCTACAAGAACGATGAAACACAAGACATATATGCTTGGGTTGAAAACGGCGATATTCTCGGAGTTTGCGGCATTATTGTTCACCGAAATAAAATTGAGATAACGAATATATCCGTTTCTGAAAATAACCGTCACCGCGGTATTGGAAGCTCGATGATTACCGCTTTGCAGGAAAAATACGAAATGGTGATTGAAGCAGAAACAGATGATGATGCCGTGGACTTTTACCGTAAATGCGGTTTTGAAACAAACGATTTTCAAAAGCAAGGTTTCCGGCGTTGGAACTGTATATTGTCCGCGCCCAAACAAGAAACCGATGAAGAACGGCAAGCCCGCATATACCCCATTATTTTAAGCGAATATAACCCTGCGTGGCCGGAATGGTTTGCAGAAGAAAAAGCAAATTTGGAACGCTTGATTGGCAAGGACAATATCGCTCGGATTAGTCATTTCGGCAGTACTTCTGTACCGGGGCTGCTTGCCAAGCCGACAGTTGATATTCTGCTTGAAATCAAGGAAAACACCGACATTGAAAAATTGATTGCTTCTTTGACGGATAATGAATATATTTGCCTCCGTCAACAAACCATTGAAACACTTGACTGCATTATGTTTTTGAAAGGTTATCTGCCCGATGGATTTGCCGAAAAAGTCTATCATATCCATGTAGTCCGTTCCGGCGATTGGAACGAAAGGCTTTTTTTTAGAAATTATCTCATTTCACACCCCGAAGCCGCCGCAGAATACGCAGAATTAAAACGCAGTTTGTTGGGGGACTTTGAGCATAACCGTGATGGATATACAGTGGCTAAAGGTGAATTTATTCGTAGAATTACAAAATTGGCGATAGAGAAACTGAAATGAACAAAGAAGCATTAAAGGTAATAGACGAGCGGTTTGGGCATGATACGCTGATTTCATTAGCGACCGTAGATGGCAACCGTCCTGCTGTTCGTGTTGAACGGCAAATTGGAATCAGGTCAAACTGCAAGTTGTTTTCAGGCAATTTCGTAGAATAAAAGCAATTTAATTTCAAGCCAGTACACTGTTATCAGTAAAAAAGCACTTTGCAGTCAGGTAAAGAAAAAAAGATAAGCCACAATGATTATGGCACTGTGGCTGGATTTAGTTAAATGTAATTGTTTTTATGTAGAGCCCGCAATGCTTCGGCGATGGTGAAGGGAAGTGCAATGTCTCCCTTGGGACTTCTGGTACAATCTTCATACCCAGTAAAGAATACAAGGTAGATCAGAATAATGCTTTACATTCATTTGCTCATGCGGATGGTAACTATCATCTAATGGGAGTCATATTAAGCGCTGCTTCTTGTAATAAGTGGTGGATGGAGAATATATTAAAAACTACTGATTTTGCTGAAGAGCAGAAAAATATAAAATCTCTAGGCAAAAATCAAATCTATTTCTTACCCTACTTAATGGGTGAACGTTCCCCGCACAATGACCCGAATGTCAGAGCTGCATTTATTGGGATGAACATGGAAACTTCCAGAGAAGATATGACTCTTGCTATGATGGAAGGAGTCGCATTTGCATTACGTGATTCTTACGAAATTGCAAAATCCCTGGGAGTTAAGATAGAGAGAACAAAAATGTCTGGTGGTGGAGCTAAGAGTCCTCTATGGAGAAAGATAATGGCTAATGTATTGAACTTAAAAGTGGATATTCTGGAAACTGAGGAAGGACCTGCTTTAGGTGGAGCCATGCTAGCAGCAGTTGGATGTGGAATATTTGGCTCTGTAGAAGAAGCTGCAGAAAAGGTTGTTAAAATTAAAGAAACAGTAGAACCAGATCCAGAAACCGTAGCCTTGTATAAAAAAAGGTATCATATGTATATAAAAATTTATCCTAGTGTGAAGAATTTGTTCTATGATATAGCAAACGTAAATAGAGAGAGAAAAGGGGGGAGCTTCAATGGAAAGTTTAACAGGAAGAGAGAGAATTGGGAATATACTTCAGCGCAAGCCTGTAGATTGTATTGGACTGTATGAGCACTTCTGGGGTGATACCCATAAGGAGTGGGCGAACAAGGGTTGGATTCCGAAGGATGTATCCTTTACGGATCATTTCGGATTTGATATGGAGCTTTCCTGGCCTTTCAATTTAACTGCAGACTTGGATTACGTACCTGAAGTTCTGGAAGAGACGGAAGATACCATTCTCAAACGGGATGGAAACGGTGCGGTTCTCAGGCGTCATAAGCTTCATGACAGTACCCCGGAACATGTTGATTTCATGGTCAAAGATCGTAGTACATGGGAAGAATATATCAAGCCAAAACTTACACCGGATATCCGTAGAATAAATTTTGAACAGTATCGTAACCAGAAAAAGAAGGCAGCTGAAAACAATAGATTTTTTGCCTGGAGTGGTGTGAATGTGTTTGAGTGTATGCATCCAGTTTGTGGGCATGAATACATGTTAGTGGGTATGGCTTTAGACCCTGATTGGGTTAAGGATATGGTAGATACCTATTCAAAATTAACGGTAGAACTCCAGGAGATCTTGTTTGAAAGGGAAGGTTATCCTGATGGTATTTGGTACTACGATGATATGGGCTTTAAGGAACGACCCTTCATGTCGCCAGCTATGTATAAAGAGATAGTTCAACCAGGTCATAAACTAACAATGGATTATGCTCACAGCAACCATCTGCCTGTTATTGTGCACTCATGCGGGTTTGTAGAGCCATTGATACCTGGACTCTTAGAGGCTGGTATGGATTGTCTTCAGGTAATTGAAATAAAGGCAGGCATGGATTTACTTAGACTTTATCAAAATTATGGTGACGTCTTGTCTTTTATGGGAGGAATTGATGTCAGAACATTGTATAGTAATGATAGAAGAGTGATTGATACCGAACTGGAGACAAAGATACCTATTGTGAAAGGAAAGTTTGGCTATGTACTACATAGCGACCACTCCATTCCCAACACTGTAGATTATGACACTTACCAATACTTTATAGAAAAAGGTCTGGAGTTAGGAAAGTACTGATTAGAGTACTGTTCATTTAACCCAGACCTTATCTCTCTTAAACTAGGTAAGGAATGTTCGTATATCTAGAAAAATTTCAGTTGATATGAAATTGTATATATGCATGACGGTTCTAGTTGAATCAAATCCGATTGGGTTTCCAAATGCTCTATTACCCCACTTCGTGATGGCAAGGATGACCAGGGTTCCAAACAAACGAAAGGTGCATCGCTTTCTGTAGTATGCCATATACCCAGCATTGGATAATCTGGAAACAGCATGGTAACTCCATGTTTACCTTTTTTACTTGCCAGGGTAGCGCTAGGTGCGGTTTGTTTTAATATAATCGCATCACGGTCAAAAAGGTTATGCTGTAATGGTAGTTCTCGATCATTAATTAAGTGGAACGGCTCATCATTTTCTAATACATAGCAGTCATCAGATAAGCTTACACGTAGTGGATTGCAAGGTTCACTAAATGTCAGGCTATAATCCTCAAAAGTGAGTTCAGGTTCTAGTGGAATATTGAATCCTGGATGGCCGCCTAGCCCAAAGTACATCGTTTTATCATCCCTGTTTTCTACTATGTATGTGACAAGAAGTGTGTCATCGCACAATTCATAGCGAGTCTTAAAGCAAAACCTGAAGGGGTATTTTTGACGGATTTGATCAGAGTCTTCCAAGCTAAGTGTCATGCTGTTAGATGTCTTTTCTGAAAGGCTAAATTGTTGGGTTGGTGCAAAGCCGTGAATAGGCATCTCGTGGCGATTGTTTTGAAAATAATAAGAGCCTTCTGTTAAGCGCCCTACATAGGGAAATATCGTAGGTGCTCGACCTGACCAATAAGCTGGATCACCCTGCCATAGGTACTCGATTTGATCTTTGCTACGAATAGACTGTAACTCAGAACCATATTCAGACACTACAACACGCAAGTTATCATTTGAAATGTGATGATTCATAAATTAACTGACCTCCTTAGAATAAAATTATTCATATTAATAATAATTACTACTCACTTTAATCCAAACATTTTTTCCTTTAAGTCAAGATAGTAAAGATAATCTTCCGGCTTAACATCTGGGGGACAGCGGTGATCGCAGAAGGGAATATAACCGCCTCGTTCTACATAAGGTACCAAAGTCTCCATGTAAGCTTTAATAGCTTTCGGTCCTTTTCCAAGCTGAATTTTATCGACGCCACCCATTATTCGCAGCTGCCCATCGTATTGGTCCAGCAGTTCCCCAGGATGAGAACACCCATTGACTTCAAAAGGAAACAAACAATTTATGCCACCTTCCAACAAATATGGTAGAATAGGCCGAACATCACCATCACAATCTGTGTACCATAAATCAATACCATGGGCTTTAAGTCTTTTGTTGATTCGTTTATAGCGAGGCATTACAACATCACGGAAAAATGGAACAGATACTATAGGCCCATTTTTAAAGCAAATATCCTCCCAACCTGAAGCGTAATCAAAATCTATGTGAGGCAACACCTGGTCAAGGAAGTTTTCTACCAATTGACAACAGGTTTCAACCATGTCTTCCAACATTTCTGGGTAATCATAACAAGCGTAAGCTAGTCCTTCGAAAGTTAGCATATCTCGAATCTTGCCAATCATAGAACCACAATTAACTCCGAGAGGGTAGGTGCGATCGGTAGGGTGTTTCTTCTGTAAAGCTTGTACATCAATAATTCTATCGGGGTCATTCAGACGGAATCGTTCTTCCTTACAACGCTTCCAATCATCTGGAGTGACAACTGTTGCTTTTACATAATGAGGAATGGTATCATGGCCGTCTTTCGGTACCTCTGCCATAAGACCATCTGAATTCATAGTAATTGAAGTGGTTTCAGTCTCTTTAACTACTTTATGAGCAAAATATGGATTTAACCAAGTAACACCACTTATAACTTCTATACGGTCAAAATTAAAAAAGATATCTGCTTCTTCATTATTAATGATATTGTTTTCATAAAACAGTGGCCATTCCCTAAAATTTTCGTTCCAATAACCAAATTCCATATTGAAACAACGATCTACAGATTGATAATGCATCTGACGATTAAAACGCTCTCGAGCTGTCATAGTCCCTTTCCACTTTTCGAGATATGGTGCTAAAGTCAATTCCCATTTCCCCCCTCTATTTCTCTTGATATAATATGATTATAATAGCTGTACTACCAAAAGTCATCAATAAAGACATTATAGTTTGGAATTTAGCAGGACAATTTTACTGCTGCTCATGCCGAGTAGTACTCTATTATGTCGAATTTTAAGTAATATTGCAATTTAAGAGCTTTTTGTGCCTGATGAAAAGGTCTTTCCATGCGTAAAGTGTGGATGTGGGAATATTGTACTTGGTGCAGATATTTGCCACGGTTAGAGTACGGGCGTAGTAATCTCTCATAACTGCAATGATAAACAAAAAGCTGTAGGACTGATAAGGAATGATCGATTCTGGCAGTATTGCATGAGTATGCCCACAGGATGAGCATTTGTATCTTGCTATCTTCAGGCGGTATGTAACAGCGACTCCACCTTCAAATGATATTAACCAGCGCTCGTAGTCAGCATGATACTTCCAATCAGGGTTCTTTGTATGACACCAAGGACAGCTATGCTTCTTAGGATCGAATTCAGCCATAAATTTATTAAAAAGACTCTCAGCAGAAACAATTTGAAAATTTAGCTTGCAGAACAGTTGAAAAACTCTTATCATAGTGTTGTACCTCATGTATCAGGGGTTTATACCTCCTG
>ENA-UOOM01002133-UOOM01002133.1-fermentation-metagenome-genome-assembly--contig:-NODE-2133-length-16967-cov-7.216828_pt1 | contig 16967 bp, 16 predicted proteins | sample MGYA00245781_ERZ724031 | MGnify/ENA primary metagenome ERZ724031 (study PRJEB28704, sample SAMN03018317) | fermentation metagenome | biome: anthropogenic terrestrial biome; feature: soil; material... | reverse complement strand
AGGAAACGGTCTTTACTAACTCACTGGTTGGTACAAAGACTGGGGGCAGACCAGTGCCACTTTCGTAATTCTCAGGAATCTCCTCACCTTTTGCGACTTTGTGCGCCGCATCGATAATGCTTACTCCCATGAAGTCTGGGAACATCGCAACCGCAGCCTTATATGAAGTATTGCCCAGCAGCAATTCACGTCCAACAACGCCTTCAAATCCAAAGCCTATGGCGGTCAAGAGACTTTCGTCCAAACCAGCTTCTTTGTATGCGGCCATTCCGCCGGAGGTAGAATTGTCATTGATTCCAAAAATCACATTTACCTCAGGGTGGGCTGTTAAGGCATCTTGGGCAACCTTTAGACTGATTTCTTTGGAACCATTGCCATCAACTTCCTGAAGAATCTCATATTTTAAACCAGCCTCATTCATTGCGGCCTTAAATCCTTGCACACGAAGACGACAGTCCTCGAATTGTGGAAGGGCCACGATAAGAATCTTTGGATCAATATTGTTAGCTTTTGCATATTCTGAAAACCAGAATCCAGCTTTTTTCCCGCCAGTTAAATTGTCTATTCCAACATAAGTCTTTGCTCCTGGAATGACATTTGACTCTGTAACAACAGGGATGCCAGCTTCTTCTGCATCTTTCATTACATTCACAAGCGCTTTCACGTCAATGGGGGTGATAATAAGAACATCGACTCCATCAGTAATCATGTTCTCTGCTTGGGACACTTGCTTTGCAACATCCATAGCTGCGTCAGAAATCTTCAACTCGATACCTAGCTCCTCAGCGCGCTCCCTTGCTCCCTTTGCAATGTTCTGATACCATTCATGCGACATGTCATTGACTAAGTAGCCAAACTTCAGGGGTTTTTCTTGTGCACTGACAGAAACCATGAGTGAACAGAACAACAGAGATACGAGGATTAGAGTTAGATCCTTCTTCATTTTGCCCTCCTATTTTTATCGAGATTTCCTCGATATTTTTGAAACATTTGAGCTACACGCATAATTCAAGCATAATCGTTGTGAATTTTTAAACGTCCAAGGAGAGTATATGATGAAGCGATCAGTCGATCTTGCACTTTTCACCGGAAAATCCTATACTTTTATGACGTCCATTGCAATTGAGGGATTGTCTTTGTTATTGACTATCATTAACGATAATGATATGACTCTTATAAAAACCTATATATCGCATTTTTTCAGCAATTGCTTTCGGTACTCACCTGGTGAAGTCCCCAAACCCTTTTTAAACAGCCGGTTAAACAGACTCTGATTTCTGATCCCCACCAGCCCCGCCACCTCAAGCAGGGTGAGCTCCCGCCGGCGCATCAAGCTGACTGCTTTTTTCATACGCTCATCCACAATAAACTGCTGGACGGTTTTTCCAGTTTCTTTCTTGAACACCCGGCTGAAATATGCGGGAGATAAGAAGGCCTCGGCAGCCAGTTTTTCTAGCGTTAGTTTTTCATGCAGATGGGCGCGCAGGTAGGCGATGGCCCGCTGCAAGGAGCGTGCATACCTAGAATCCCCAAAGTCAAAGGCCAGGGTCATCAGGTGGTTTACCACTTCGCTGAGCCAAAAACACAGCTCCTCAAAGGCTTGGATGCGGCTCAGATCCTGATAGTATTGGTGGGTGCTCTTTTGGATGAGGGTAGGGTCGGCGCCGTTTTCAACGGCCTTGCGGGACATGAGCACCAGCAGCTCATTGATGTGGGATTTCATCCGGGAAAAGGACATGCCTGAGATGATGAGGATGACGCCCAAAAGCTCGTTGAGCAGGCGGTTGGCATCCTTGCGCCGGTTTTGGGCCATGGCTTCAAGCAGCGCCTGCTCCTTGTCATAGGGGTAGGGCGCCACGCGCTCCTCCTGCTTGATCTGCAGAATATAGGCGGAGATTTGGCCCTGCAAAAGGTCTGAAGCCTCTTGAAGCCTCAGGTGGGTCACCTCCTGGGCGCTGCTGACAAAGCCTGCCGCCAGAAACAGCATGTTGGACACCGCTGACACCCGGGCCGGGGGCACATAGGGCACTTCCGACAGCAGCGCGCGCAGGGCTTCCTCGTTCTGGGGGGACTCCGCCAGATAGCCCGCCAGTTCCAAAGACAAATAATCCTCCGCGTCAGCCATCAGAAAAGGGCCGGCCAGGAGCTTGGCTTCACAGCCCACCCGCCCCATGATAGGCGACACTGCAAAGCCCAGCCCGTGGGGGCAGAAATAGACATATTTCCCGCCAAAGCGCTCGGCTTCCTTCAGCGCGTGGCTGTGCTTCTGGGCGCAGCCGGTGTGGTTGCCTTTGATTTCCGTGCACAGGTGGCATTCTTCGCACACATAGCCCGCTTGGGCGATCACCTCGCCATCCGGCAGGGCCAGCAGACAGCCTACCCCTGCCGCCTGGGAAAAAGACCGAGCGGAGGAAGCGGCTAAATCAAGGTCAACGGTGAATTCCATGGCGTTCCTTTGCACTAATCAGTGTAATTTAATGTACTTTAACATGATCGGCGACAAAGGACAAGCAGTGCAGCATAGGATACCAGGTGTGTTGATGAGATGGGTTTTCAGGGAATCCTGGGTGCCCGGACGCTTGTCACCCATGTTCCTCCAGCCATTCTGCAAGCACCACGGCCTGGTTCATCGCCTGGTCTTTGGCGGAATAGACCAAGGTGACCGGTCGCTTCTTCAATTCCTCCCGCACCAGGGCGAGGAAATCCGGGGACGCAGGGTTTTCATTCAGTTCCTTTAGGTAGGCGCTGCGGAAGGCTTCATAGCGCTCCGGCACATGGCCGAAGGCTTTCCTGACTTCATTGGAGGGGGCGATGTCTTTGAACCACCGGTCCAGCTTCAGGACCTCCTTGCTCACACCCCGGGGCCAGAGCCGGTCCACCAGGATGCGGAAGCCGTCATCCGGCGAGGCCTCCTCATAGGCGCGCTTGATGTTGATGAGATGCGGCATGGCTTTCCTCCTTGGGAAAAGGCTTGCGGTTAACCCTATGATACACGGCGCCACAGGCTTTGAAACCCACAAAAAAAGGGCGGGATGTTTCCCGCCCCCAGGGGTTGATTGTTGGTTTTACAGCTGCTCAAACCGGCCGGTGAAGAAGCGGAGCTGCTTGGGCTCATAGGCCCATTTGAGGCCCTTGATGTCCTGCTTGTGGTTGAACAGGTGGATGATGGTGTCGGCCACCACGTCCATGTGCTTATAGGTGTAGACACGGCGCGGGATGGTGACGCGCACGGTCTCCAGCTTGGGCGCGTGATCCTTGCCGGTCACCTTGTCGCGGCCAGCGGAAATAATGCCACGCTCCATGGTTCTCACGCCGCCTTCCACATAGATGGCAGCCGCCAGGGCCTGGGCGGGGAAGACGGTCTGGTCAAGGTGGGGGCAGAAGGCCCGGGCATCCAGGAACACCGCGTGGCCACCCACGGGCTTGACGATGGGAACGCCAGCTTCGGTCAGCCGCTCGCCCAGATAGCGCACCTGCTTGATGCGATACTCGATATACTCCTCCTGCATCGCTTCCTTCAGGCCAATCGCCATGGCTTCCATATCGCGCCCCGCCATGCCGCCGTAGCTGGGCATGCCCTCAAACACCACCACCAATTCCCGGGCGGCGGTGAACATCTCCTCATCGTTCATGCACAAAAAGCCGCCGATGTTGGTGATGCAGTCTTTTTTGCCGGACATGGTGCAGCCATCGGAATAGGAGAACTGCTCGCGGACGATCTCCTTGATGGACTTGTCCTGATAGCCCGCTTCCCGCTCTTTGATGAAGTAGGCGTTTTCCACGCAGCGGGTGGCATCCATGAACACCTTGATGCCCTTTTTCTGGCAGTAGGCATACACTTCGCGCATGTTGCCCATGGAAACCGGCTGGCCGCCGGCCAGGTTCACGGTGATGGCCAGGCACACATAGGCGATCTGCTCAGCGCCCACTTCGTCAACCAGGGCCTGGAGCTTTTTCAGGTCCACATCGCCCTTGAAGGGCAACTCCGCCGCCGGATCGTGGGCTTCATCCCGGATGATGTCCCGGAAGATGCCGCCGTTGGCCTCCTGATGGTAGCGGGTGGTGGTGAAGTACATGTTGCCAGGCACATACTGCCCGGGCTTGATGGCAACCCGGCTTAACAGGTTTTCAGCGCCCCGGCCCTGATGGGTGGGGATCACATATTCAAAGCCAAACAGCTCCTGCACCGTGTCCTTCAGGTGATACCAGTTGCGGCTGCCGGCATAGGCCTCGTCGCCCATCATCAGGCCCGCCCACTGGCGGTCGCTCATGGCGTTGGTGCCGGAGTCGGTCAGCAGGTCGATGTACACATCCTCAGAGTCCAGCAGGAAGGTGTTGAAGCCGGCCTTGCGGATCAACTGCTCCCGCTCCTCGCGGGTATTCATCTTGATGGTTTCAACGGATTTGATGCGGAAAGGCTCTGCGGGGTAGCGGGTGATGTCTGTCATGGGATCCTCCTTTGCTTGTCGCGGTCTCTGTACTTTTTTTGTTCTTTATGATTATACGACCGATCTGCGATAAAGACAAGGGAAAAGAGAAAATTTGCTTTTCAGGTGAGGGTTCATTATAATAAAGAGGATTTGCCGCCGGGCAATTGTCTTTGATTCACTCCATTAGGCCAATGAAGGAGTGAGGAGAAGCCTTTTTTTATGCCCATGGTCAGGAAAGGAGAATGACTTGGCAAAACCTGTGAAAACCTACCTCTGGCTTTTGGCCACCAACCTGTTCATCAGCGCCTTCACCTTTGGCGGAGGCTATGTGGTGGTGCCCATGATCCGGCGGTTTTTTGTCCAGAAGAAAAAATACTTTGAGGAAAAAGAGCTGATGGACATGGCCGCCGTGGCGCAGTCAACCCCTGGCGCCATTGCGATCAACCTCTCCGCCCTGGCAGGGTACCGGGTGGGCGGGGTGCCGGGCGCCGTGATCAGCTGTCTGGCCGCCCTGATCCCGCCCCTGGCTGTCTTGGGCGTGATCTCGGTTTTTTACACCTCGTTTATCACCAACGCTGTGGTGGCGGCGGTTCTTAAGGGCATGCAGGCCGGCGTGGCGGCTGTGATTGTGGACCTGATCATCGATATGTGCGCCATGGTGTTAAAGCAGCGCTCGGCCTTCCTCACTGCCATGATTCCCGCTGCATTCATCGCGAATTTCGTCTTTGGCATCAATGTGGCCATTATCTTGTTTGTCTCTTGTCTGCTGTGCGTGCTGAAGGTGTTCTGGCATCATGCGCTTCTGATGAGAAAGCAGGCGAAGCGATGATGGCCTGGCAGCTGTTTATCACCTTTGCCCAGATCGGCCTGATGAGCATCGGCGGCGGGTATGCCATCATTCCGCTCATCGGGGAGCAGGTGGTGCACAAGGCGGGCTGGATCAGCCAGCAGGTATTTACCGATATCATCACCATTTCCCAGATGACACCCGGCCCCCTGGCGGTCAACACCTCCACCTTTGTGGGCATCCAGGTGGCGGGCCTTTGGGGGGCGGTGGCCGCCACCACGGGCGCGGTCCTGGGCGGGGTGGTGATAGCGCTTCTGCTCTACCGCTTTTTTGAGAAGCACCGGCAGTCAACCTATGTCTTTGAGATCTTAAACGCCCTCAAGTCGGCCTCCCTGGGGCTGATCATCTCAGCAGGCGCCGCCATCATGCTGCTGGCCTTTTTGGGAACCAGCAGCTTTGAGCCCCATTCCCTGATGACAAACATGAACTGGGTGGCGCTGGTCAGCTTCGTGCTGCTGCTTTTCCTGCTGCGCAAATGGAAGATCAACCCCATGCTGATCATGCTGATCAGCGGCGTATCCGGGCTGATATTCTACCTGTGACCTGAGCCGGCCGCCAAAGCTGCCCGCCCATAAAATTTCCGTAAATTTTCTTGCCAATCCGGCGCTTATCCCATTGACAGCACCGGCGGGAGTTTGCTATGCTCACCATGGATATACAACAATGCATATAAGTTGAGGGATGTTATGGAAAGCGGCCAATTGCGCCGGAAAAAGGTCATGGGATGGGAGCCCTTTGTGTTCCTGGGGCTGTTCATCGGTTTTTTCGCGCTGTTCTCAAGCCGGATGGGCCTGGTCAACATGCTGTCCACCCTCATGCAGACCGCCTACCGGCTGCTGATTGACACGGTGCTGTATATCACCGCCGTGGCGGTGATGGCGGGCGCGATGGCAGGGCTGCTGCAGGAGTTTGGCGTGGTGGCCCTAGTGGATAAGCTGTTAACCCCGCTGATGAAACCCCTCTATGGCCTGCCGGGGGCCGCCTCCATCGGCGGCATCACCACCTATCTTAGCGATAACCCCGCCATCCTCACCCTGGCGGCGGATCACAACTACCGCTGTTATTTCAAAAAATACCAACTGCCGGCGCTCACCAACTTCGGCACCGGCTTTGGCATGGGGGCCATCATCTCCACCTTCATCCTGGGGCTGTCGGCCATCACCGGGGAAAACTACCTCCCTGCGGTGCTGGTGGGCAACATTGGCGCCATCGCCGGCAGCATCGTCAGCACCCGGATCATGCTGCGCTTCACCAGGAAGATCTACGGCACGGAGGAAGCCTGCGAATCAGACTGCGGCGTCCCCATGCAGCCGGGTTTCCGCGCAGTCCGGGAGGGCGGGCTGGGCTCCCGCTTCCTGGGGGCGCTGCTGGATGGCGGCGCTGCCGGGGTGAAGATGGGGGTGGACATCGTGCCGGGGGTCCTTATCATCTGCACCCTGGTGATGATGCTCACCGGCTCCCCGGGGGCTGAGGGGGCTTACACCGGCGCCGCCTATGAGGGCATCGGCCTTCTGCCCGCCATTGGCGAAGCCCTGCAGTTTGTCCTCAAACCCCTCTTTGGTCTGTCCAGTGCCCAGGGCATCGCCGTGCCCATCACGGCGCTGGGCTCCTCGGGGGCGTCGCTTTCCATCATCACCCGGCTGCTGAAGGAAGGCCTGGCCAACCAGCACGACATCGCGGTGTTCACTGCCATGTGCATGTGCATGAGCGGTTACCTCTCCACCCACGTGGCGATGATGGATTCCCTGGGCTGCAAAAAACTGACCGGCAAAGCCATCCTCTCCCACACCATCGGCGGCGTTTTGGCCGGGGTTTTTGCCCATCTGCTATATAGCCTGATTGCCCTGATTTAAATATTTTGTCATAAAATGAAACATTTTCGGCCTCCTGTGCGTCTAATGAGATAGAGGCAAGGAGGTTTTTTGTGCGAAAATTCGGGAAGAGGGCCCTGCTGGCGCTGATTTTGACGATGCTTGCCCCGCTTTTTCTTGCCCGGGGCGAGGAACGCCCCTTTTTGGTGGCGGAGGAGCCGCCGGAGCGCAGCACCATCACCCTCACCTTCATGGGGGACTGCATCCTGGGCAGTGAGGACAAGGACCGGGGCAAGCCCCAGTCCTTTGACAGCCTGGTGGGGGAAAAGGGGATGGCATGGCCCTTATCCGGGCTTGCGGAGCTGTTCAGCCAGGATGACTACACCCTGGTGAACCTGGAAGGGGTCTTGAAGCAGGACAGCAGCCACAAGGCGCCAAACCGCCTGCACAACTTCCGCGGGCCCGCGGATTTCGCCAGAATCCTGGCCCTGGGCAGCGTGGAGGGGGTGAACCTGGCCAACAACCACCACGATGACTACCAGCGCGCGGGGCGGGAAAGCACCCTGGCGGCCCTTCGCGAGGCGGGCATCCGATTCAGCGGCTACGGACACCTGGATGTGTTTGAAAAGGACGGCGTGCGCGTGGGCTTTGCCGGCATCCGGGAGACCATCTGGCACCAGGGACGCAGGCAGATGACCGCAGACATCCAGGCGCTCAGGGACAAAGGGTGTGAATTTATCGTATACAGCTGCCACTTCGGGCAGGAATACGCGGAAAACCATAGCCAGATCCAGCGGGAGATGGCCCGCGCCGCCATCAGCGCGGGGGCGGATCTGGTGATCGGCCACCATCCTCATGTGGTGCAGGGGGTGGAGGGCCATGCTGGGGGTACAATCCTGTATTCTCTGGGCAATGGGGTGTTTGGTGGCAACCTCCATCTCAGCGAGTTTGATGGCCTGGTGGTGCAGGCACGGCTTGATTTTCGCTATGGGTATTTCGCAGGCGGCAGCCTGCGGCTGATCCCGATTTTGACCACGGGCGCCGCGCCTGAAAATGATTTCAGGCCCATCATCGCCCAGGGGGAGGATGCGCTGCGCATCCTGGCCCGGGTCCAGGCAGACAGCGGCGTGCCCCTGGCCTTTGAAATGCCCTTGCCCCTGCCGGAGGCGCTGCCTGATGAGGTTTCTGATGTGGCGCCGGAAAACATGCCCCTGGTGGAGAAACCCCTTGAATCGCCTTGATTTTGTTGACGAAAAATATTTGTTAAGCAAATGCTTGACAACGCCCTGAAACGGGCGTATGATGCGGTTAAGCAATTGCTTCACGCTTGATCAAGCCCGCAGGAGGTCCCCATGGAAGACATGCAGAAACTATCCTTAAGCGATGTGGAATGGCACATCATGAACGCCCTGTGGAAGCTGGGCGAGCCCACGCTAAGCCAGGTGGTGGAGGCGGTCAAGGAATCCGGCTGGACCAAGCACGCCGTTTTCTCCTTCCTCAAACGCCTGGAAGGCAAAGGAGCGGTGGAGAACGATACCAGCAAAAGGCCCAGCCGCTACCGCGCCATCATCCAGAAGGAAGCGGCCATCCACCAGGAGACCAAATCCATCCTGAGCCGCGTGTTTGACGGCGACCTGATGCTGATGATGACAAGCGCCGTGGGCAGCGCATCCCTCACCGAGGAGGAAGCCCAGGAGCTGATCCGGCTGATTGAAAAGGCGGGTGAATAACATGACACTGCTTTTGGAAATGACGCTTCAAAGCGGCCTTTTCATCCTGCTGCTCCTCGCCCTCAGGCCTTTCCTCAAAAAAAGGCTGCCGGCGCTCAGCCGCTATGCCCTCTGGGGCATCCCGGCGCTGCGCCTGATGATCCCCCTGTCCTTCAAATCCATGCTGGGGCTGTGGCAGCATGTGCCCGCCCCGCAGATAGCCTTCCCCCGCGGGGAAACACTTGTCGCCCCGCTCCCTCCTGCGACCCCGGCCATGCCGGCTGTTGAAGCACGGGTTTTGGCCGCTGCCCCTGTCACCCAGCAGGCGTGGATCCCGTCTGCCCAGACCATTGTCGCCCTCATCTGGCTTCTGGGAAGCCTGGCGATGCTTCTCCTGTTCATCCGGGTGAACCTCAGGTTTTCCCGCAGCGCGAGACGGGCTGTGCCCGTGGGCGGCATCGATGCACCCATCCCGGTGATGCTGGTCACCAAAGACATTTCCCCCTGCCTGGCAGGCTTGATAAGACCCCGCATCCTGCTCCCCGGCCATGTGCTGGCCGTGCCGGAGCTCACCGACATGGTCATCCTCCATGAGGTGACCCACTACAAGCACAAAGACCACCTCTTCACAGCGCTGAGAAGCCTCCTGCTCATTCTCTGGTGGTGGAACCCCCTGGTGTGGGCGCTGGCCCACACCAGCCAGAGGGACTGCGAGGCCGCCTGTGATGAGGGCGTGATCCGCCGCATGACGCTGGACGAGCGCAAGGACTATGGCAAAAGCCTGGTGGCGCTGCTGCGTGCCCAACACGCCCGCCCCACCCTCCTTGCCGCTGGCACCGCCATGTGCGGCAGCAAAAAAATCATCAAGGAGCGTATCACCATGATCGCCAATTGGAAACAAAAAGGCCGCCTGGTCACCCTGGCCGCCGTCATCTGTATCAGTTTGCTGGTTCCCTTCCTGTTTAGCTCCGCCCAGAACGCGGCCTCAGCCCAGCCCCCCGTGATGACCGCCGAGGCCATCCAGGCCCGCCGCTATGCCGACTTCACCGGAGATGAACTCATCCGCGCCCTGCGTGCGCTGGAACTGGCCCGGGGCGGGGAAGGCAACCCCCTCCTCCAACAGCCCTGGGAAGACGCCGCCATGAAGGCAGCGGACGCCATCAAAGACAAGCTGACGGCTCTGCAAAAAGAGCCTGACCCCCTCAAATGGGCCGAAGCCGACCGCGCCGCCTTGCTTGAACAGCTGGCAGACCATGGCTTGATCACCCTGCCCTCCACGCTCAGCACCCCGGAAAAGGCCCGGCGCTTTGCCGATCTGGCCAGCGAGGCGGCTGGAAATGTGGAGGATGAGGAAGAGGAAGAAACCTGGCAGAGCGCGTGGTATCAAACCTCTATCTCCCCCGTCTTCCGCACCATTCAGGGCAAGGTGGATTTCAAAAAGGAATGGGCCCCCAAGGTGGATGAGCTGCTGAAAAGCGGTGTTGCCCTCCCGGAAAACGGCGACCTGCGCCACATGCTCAGCCTGGACTTCAAGCTGCCCGCCGCTGGCAACATCTCTGAAGCCGAGGCCCTGGAAAAAGCCAAGGCAGCCATCGTTGACAAAAAGGGCTGGAAAGCGGAGGAGCTGGACAGCTTCCGCCTGTGGAACAGCGCCTACCTGGTGGAGAAAGACGGCACCCCGGTGTACTGGTTCTTCTTCTCCTGGGACGAGGAAAAGCTGATCAAGGACGGCAAACTGGACGCCCTGGAAGCCAAGCGCTTGGCCAAGGACTTCCCCATGGTGGTGGCGGCCAAGGTTGATGCCAAGACGGGCGGGCTGTATGGCTTCGCTGAATCCTTCGACCTTGAAACCCCTTACAACCGCACCATCTGACCTACCCCAAAAGGGGAGGGGGCACACCTCCATGCCCCCTCCCTGACCGAGGAAGAAAGGCATGCCAATGAAACGCGCACTGGTGCTAATCACCTGTTTGATGGCCTTGTGCCTTGCCGTTCAGGCGCAGGCGAACCCTTCCTTTGAGGGCACTGTGTTTGTGGGTGACTCCATCATGCAGCAAATTGGCCGCTACCGCCTGGAACAGGCGGAACGGGGCAGCCCGGTTTTGGCAGGCGCCCGCTTCCTCACCATCTCCAGCTACTCCCTCTACCAGGGCAGCCGCGTTACCCCGGTCAAGCACAAGCCCGCCCCCAGGCTGCGGGGCGAGCGGGTCAGCCTGCCGGATGCGCTGCATATCATGGAGGCGCAGCGGGCTTTTATCCTGCTGGGCATGAACGACGAGGCCGGCTCCAAGCTGGACACGCACATGCTGCTGTACACCCGGCTCATTGAGCGCACCCTGAAACGCAACCCCGGGCTTAGGCTCATCGCGCTCTCCGTCACCCCCATCACAAAAGGGGCCCAGACCCAAAAGCTCAACCAGCAGAACTTCAACGCCTTCAACACCAGGCTTGAAGCGCTTTGCGGGGAGCTGGGGGTTGGATACCTTGACGTGGCCACCCCGCTGATGGATGAGGAGGGGTTTTTGCGCCCTGATTTTTCTTCGGATAACCGGGTGCACCTGAGCAAGGCTGGTATGCAGGTGTTTGTAAAGACCATTGAGGCCTTCGCGCTGGGCCAAGCCGCGCCCTGACCCCGGGCCTCTTGCGGGGCTTTCCAAAGTCTGATAGGCTATACGCGTATATGATCAGGATCATCATACGAGGATGGCTTGCAATCAGATGGATAAAAAACGAGGACTTTGCCTGCTGATGGCTCTTTGCCTGACGCTTACGATGTGGGTTTCCTATGCTGAGGACGCCTTTTTTGACGAGGCGGTGTTTGTGGGGGATTCCATCCTCCGCTCGGTGGGGCGCTATGTGGCCCAGCGCCGCAGGGAAGGAGAAAGCCCGCTGGGCGAGGCCAGCTTCCTGGCGGCTGACGGCTATACGCTGTATGCGGGCAGCCTCCGGACAATTGATCCGGAGAGGATCAACCTCACCCGCAATGGCGTGCCGGTCACGGTGCCTGATGGCATCAAGGCCACCAAGGCCAGGCGCGCTTTTGTGATGCTGGGCCTCAATGACGGGGCGGGCTCCCAGCTGGAAAAGCACCTGGGCTTTTATGAGCGGATGATCACCCGGATACTGGAGAAGAACCCGGGGCTTGAGCTGATCATCTTGTCGGTCACCCCGGTGGTGAAAACCGCCCAGGCCAAGCGGCTCAGCCAGCTGGCCATCGACCGGTTTAACCAGGGGCTGGAGGGGCTGTGCGGGGAGCGGGGCATCGCCTATCTGGATGTGTCAAGCGCCCTGAAGGACGAAGAGGGCTATCTGAACCGGGATTTTTCCTCTGACCGCCGGGTGCACCTGAACGACCTGGGCATTGAAGCCCTGATAAAAACCCTGCATGACTACGCCGGGGCGCGCGCGGCGCTTCAGGAAGGAGGGGAATGAAAACGCGGCTTGTGGCGCTGGCGGTGTTGCTCCTGGTGCTCTCCGGCTGTGCGGGGCAGGGCCGGGGGCCTGAAACCGCTGATCTGAAAGCGGTGTATCAGGCCATGGAGGAGACCGGGGTGCTGCCCCCCATGGTGGCCGTGCCAGAGGGCGCGGTGCCTGATTTTTATGGCATTGACCCTGCCTGGTACGAGGAGGCGCTGTTCATGGTGTCAGCCGACAGCCTCTTGGCTGATGAGGTGGTGCTGATCCGGGCTCGGGACGAGGCGGCGGCCGGGCGCATCCTGCCGATGCTTCAAGCCCGCATGGAGGCCAAGGCGGAGGAAGCCCAGACCTACTCACCCCAGCAGTATGCCATCATCAAACAGGGCCAAGTGCTCTCCCGGGGGCGTGCCCTGGCGCTAATGGTGTCGCCTGAGGTTGCCAGGCTGGTGCGGGTTTACCAGGGCAAATAGGATGATGTAGCCGATGCTGTTTTCATCCATCAGCTTCCTGTTTCTCTACCTCCCGGTGATGCTCGCCGGGAACACGCTGCTGCCCGCGAGGGCGCGGCTTCCTTTTTTATTCCTGATGAGCCTGCTGTTCTACGGCTGGGGGGAGCCGGGGACGGTTTTTTTGATGCTCATCAGCATCCTCATCACCTGGGCCTGCGCCCGGGGCATGGCAGGGAGCCCGGGCCGGAAAAAAGCGCTGCTGGTGTCAATTGCCAGCCAGCTGATCATCCTGGGCTATTTCAAGTACGCAGGGCTTTTTGTCCCGGGCTTTCAGGTGGCGCTGCCGGCTGGCATCTCCTTTTACACCTTTCAGGCCATCGGCTACAGCATTGATGTCTACCGCCGGGACATCCCCCCGGACCCGAGCCTGCTGCGCTACGGCACCTTTATCACCCTGTTTCCCCAGCTCATCGCCGGGCCCATTGAGCGCTACAGCGATATCCGGCCACAGCTGGAGCGCCCCGCCATCTCCTGGGACAATTTCGCCCAGGGCGCGAGGCTGTTTGTGATTGGGCTATCCAAAAAGCTGCTGCTGGCAAACGCCGCGGGGCAGATGTGGGAGGCGCTCCAGGACAGCCCCGCCCAAAACGGATTCCTTGGCAACTGGGCGGGGCTCATCGCCTTCGCCTTTCAGATCTATTTCGATTTTTCGGGATACTCCGATATGGCACGGGGCCTGGGGAAAATGATTGGCATCAGCCTGAAACAAAACTTCATCCACCCTTACACCGCCCGCTCGGTCACGGACTTTTGGCGGCGCTGGCATGTCACCCTGTCCGGCTGGTTCAGGGACTATGTGTACATCCCCCTGGGCGGCAACCGCCGGGGCCTGCCCCGGCAGGTGGTGAACATCCTCATCGTTTGGGGGCTGACCGGGCTGTGGCATGGGGCCAGCCTGAACTTTGTGCTCTGGGGGCTGTACTATGCGGGGCTGCTGGTCATCGAAAAGCTGTTTTTGCTGCGGGCCTATGCCAAGCTGCCAGGCGGCATGGCCTGGCTGCCCCGGGCGTTCACCCTGGTGGCGGTGCTGGTGGGCTGGTGCATCTTCGCCTTTACGGATTTTGCGGGCATGTGGGCTTATCTGAAGGGGCTTTTGCCCGGTACCGCCATGGGCACAGTGAGCCTGGGCTTTGTGAAGGCCTATCTGCCGCTGTTTGTTGTCTGTGCCATTGCCAGCGTCCCCTGGAAGGCCCGCCTGCCAAAGCTGGCAGAGGACCTGCTGCTGTGTGCGCTACTGCTGTTATGCGTGGCCGCGCTGGTATCCCAGGGCTATAACCCCTTCCTGTATTTCAGGTTTTGAGGCTCAATATGGAAAGAAAAAGCATTCCCCGCCTGCTGCCGGTTTTCTTCATCGCCCTGATGGGGCTGATGGGCCTTTTGCTGCTGGCGCTGCCCCGGCAGGGCTATAGCCCCATGGAAAAGCGCGTGCTGGCGCGGCCGCCGGCGATCACCCTCGCGGGCGGCCAGTTCAGCCGGGACATCGAGGCCTACCTGGACGACCATTTTCCACTGAGGGCCCATTGGGTGGGCCTGGATGCCCGGCGCCGGTTTTTGTCCGGCACCATGGTGGCGGACAGCGTGTGGCGCCTGCCCGGCGGCGCCCTGGCAGAAGCGCCGGTCAGCCAGGCTGGCGGGCTCATGGCGCGCAACCTGGATCTGTTGGCGGACTTCGCCCAGGAAGCCGGGCTGCCCCTGGCGCTGATGGCGGTGCCCTCCGCCGGGGCGGTGTGGGGGCAGCAGGCCTATTATCCCTATCCTGATGAGGGGATTTTGGCGCGCCTTGGGGAAAGTGCGCCGGAGGGGCTGCGGCTGATCCCCCTGTTTGAAGGCTTCCGCAAGGCGGAAGCGCCGCTATACTACCGCACCGATCCCCACTGGAATGGGGCGGGAGCCTACGCCGCCTACCGGCAGGCGGCCCCCTTCCTGGGCTTTGAACCGCTGCCGGCATCCGCCTTCACCATCACCGAAAGCCCGGACTTCAGGGGCAGCGCCTATGCAAGGAGCGGCCTGTGGGCCACGCCGCCTGATGCCCTCCAGATGTGGGATAGCGGCCAGCGCGTAAGCCTCAGCCTGGATGGCCGGCCTGAAAGCCACGACAGCCTGTTTTTCCGGGAGCACCTGACAGCGCCTGACCAGTACCCGGTGTTTCTGGACGGCAACCATGGCCTCACCGACATCCAAAACCTGGATAAGCCCGAAGGGCCTAAGCTGCTTGTGATCAAGGATTCCTTTGGCAATAGCCTGGTGCCTCTGCTGGTGCCCCACTTTAGCCGCATCACCGTCCTTGACCTCAGGGCCTACCGAGGCAGCCCCCTGGCCTTGGCCCGGGAGGGGGGATACCAACAGGTGCTGGCAGTGTACTCGCTCAGGTTCCTGGCCACGGATACCAACTTCGCCTGGCTGGGGATGAAGTAGCATGAGGTATTCAACAGATACCTGATGCCAGGCATATTCTGTCGTCACTTGCAATGAGGGCATGCAAGCTGGTTGACATATGGATGCGCAAAAAAACCCCTCCACTTGTACAAGTGGAGGGGTACAGGTTAAAAGTTAGTTACTTAGGGCTTCACAACATCCACGTTGACCAGATACTTGGTCTGCACCCAGCCAGACACAGGCTTCAGGTTAGCGGTCTCGAAAGTAACCCAAGACCAGCCGTTGGTGTAATTCTGCACGTTTTCGAAGACGTAGCCCATCGGGATCTGCTTCATGACAGGCTTTTCGCCTTTGGCATTAAACTTTTCACCCCAGATATTGATGATGCTGTTGCGAGCAGTGCCAACCAGTTTCCCGGTGTAGGGCAGGCCCTTGGTCGTAGGATAGGCAGCGGGGGTGTAGGTCTTGGAGCCAACATACTTAAGGTCGACCCAGCCCTGCACAGAACCGGCGGTGATGAAGACCATCCAGCGCTTGTCAGCTGTGGAATAAGTCTTGTTAGCTCTGTCAACAGAGTCAAGTTTGGTGCCATTCTTCAGGGCTGCAACGGCGCTGCCAGGCTTCTTGACCGGGCCGGCCCAGACGTTCAGTTTGCCGCCGCTGGTCGCGACAACGGTTACGGTGACTTTCTCGGCCAGAGCGTTGACAGTCATGAAGACCATCGGGAGCGCCAGCACAAGGACAAGCAGCAGAGACATGAGTTTCCGGGACTTATTCATACCTTACTCTCCTCTCACTCGTTGCTGGGCCTTGTTTATTGATACTCCAGCCTTAGCAACGGCACCCTGTTTATCAGGGATTTATGATTCGCGCTGATTATAGCATCGCCTTTTTGGGTTGTCAACAGATTTAAAAATCTTTTGCCTGAAATTTGTCAATAGCATCAACAAAAGAGGGGATAATGTATGCAAAACGCTGAGGGCTGTGCGCATCCAGGCGTGCATAAACCCCTCAGCGCATGAATAAAACCGGTATATAGTAAGTGGAAGGGATTTTTTGGCCGGGTTTTCGGCGCGTTGACAGGCCTGGCGCAGGCCGATACAATGACCCTGGCATTCACCTGTGGCGAAATCCAACCTGGAGGTTTATTTGATGCGTATAAGACGGCTTCTGGCCCTGATCACCCTGATGGCGCTGGTGGCGGGCACCGCCCTGGCGGGGGACGCGGCCTGGTTCCGCCCCTATGACAAGGCGGCGGGCTATGCCTATGTGGCCTTTGGGCGCTACCCCTATGAGGCAGGCGGCGCTGAACAGCCCATTTTGTGGCGGGCGCTGGAAAGCCGGGGGGGCACCGTTTACCTGATGAGCGAATACCTGATTGAGGTGAGCCGGCTGCACTCCGTGGCCTTTGGCTACCCGGGCTGGGATCAGGCTGACCTGAACGCCTGGCTCAATGGCGAGTTTATCCAGAAGGCCTTTGCCCCGGCTGAAGCCGCGGCGCTTCAGGAGATGGAGGGCTTGGGCCGGGTGAGCCTGCCCAGCGCTGATGACATCAAGAACAAGGATTTTGGCTTTGACAGCGATGTGAGCCGCCGGGCCACCGGCACCCCCTGGGCAGACAGCCGGGGCCTGTTTTTGTACCGCCACAAGGGGCACAGCCCCTACTGGACGCGCACCCCTTCCACCAATGACTACGCCCACCGCACCACCAAGCTTGAGGGCAACATCGGCTATCTGGGCGTGACGGCGGACGACCTGGGCATCCGCCCGGTCATCACCCTGGCGCTGGGCCAGCTGGCTGTGGCTGGCGGCAGCGGCACCCTGGGCGGCCCGTACCTGCTGGCGCCGGCAGCTGCCGCGGCGGCGCC
>ENA-UOOM01002132-UOOM01002132.1-fermentation-metagenome-genome-assembly--contig:-NODE-2132-length-16970-cov-11.355542_pt1 | contig 16970 bp, 19 predicted proteins | sample MGYA00245781_ERZ724031 | MGnify/ENA primary metagenome ERZ724031 (study PRJEB28704, sample SAMN03018317) | fermentation metagenome | biome: anthropogenic terrestrial biome; feature: soil... | reverse complement strand
TCTTGTATAACTCTTTTAATGGGGGCGGACTCCGGGCTGACAATTGCTACGAGCCGGTTGGCAGAAACCATATTTCCAAAACCAATATTAATAAGTTTCATAAATATTCTCCTTTTAATATTAAATGTTTCTGCTGTAATCACTCAATATTTTGTATTTGCTCACGGATTTTTTCAATTTCCGCCTTGATATCAACAACCATATGTGAAATTTGAGAGTCAACACATTTTGAACCGATAGTATTTGCTTCCCTGTTCATTTCCTGAACTATAAAATCTAACTTTCTGCCTATTGCATCGTCAGACTCAAGCATGGATAAAAGCTGGTCAAAATGGCTGCGTAAACGTACAGTTTCTTCTGACACCGCAATCTTATCCGCAAATATAGCTGCTTCAGTTAAAATTCTTTGTTCATCAATATTTTTGTCCGATAATATTTCAATTAATCTTTGTTTTAACTTTTGTTCATACTCTATTACAGTTTGAGGTGAGCGCTCCTCAATTTTATTTACGATTGATAGAATTGTTTCAGCGCGGTCTAAAATATCCTGTTTTAATCGTTCACCTTCGGTTTCACGCATTTTAATAAAGGACTCAAGTGCCTTATCCATAACACTTTTCACAGAATCCCAAATGACTTTTTCGTCATCCGGAGCTTTGTGTATGGAAAATATATCAGAGTATTTTGACACTAAACCAACAGAAATATCATCTTTTAAATTATATTTATCCCTTAATTCACGAAGCGCTTTCACATACCCTGACACAAGTGGCTCATTTATAAGAACTTGAACATCAGAGTCTTCCAAAGTTTCAATGGATATAAAAACATCTACCTTGCCTCTGGATAATTTGCTTTGCAGATACGTTTTTACTTTTTCATCTAAAAAACCATAACCGCGGGTTATTCTTGAAGAAAATTCAAAGTATCTGTGATTTACAGATTTTATTTCAACTATAATATCATGTCCGTTGATCATCTTTTCAAATCTGCCAAAGCCAGTCATACTTTTAATCACAGTATCATCTCAATTCACAGTAAATTATATACAATTATATTTAAATATGCATAGAGCCTTATTTTTTATTTTATCAGCTTTTTATAACGATTGTCAACTACAGTAAAACAATTCAGCCCCAATTTGGGGCTGAATTGACAAAATATAAATATATTTTACTTTATTAAACGGGATGAACCATCTTTTCTGCATCGGAATGCTTACCGTCAATACCATATTTCTTCTCTGCACGCTTTTTAAAGAAATCGGTTGCAACTTTCGGGAACTGAGCGTAAGAAAGAACATCTTCTTCCTGTTCAATCCATTGCGCACACTCTTTTCTAAGAGACTCAAGTTCAGGCTTGAGTAAATCTGCCGGGCGACAGGTTATTCTTTCTCTGTCTCCGATAATCTTCTTAGCAAATGCATCGTCTATCGGAATTGGAGTAGTGCCGTATTTTCCCGCAACTAAATCTTTAAACTCATTTGTACACATTTTATAGCGTTCGCCTGTTATTACATTAAACACAGCCTGTGTACCGACAATCTGTGATGTAGGTGTAACCAGCGGAGGATATCCTGCATCTTTGCGGACTTTCGGAACTTCTTGAAGAACTTCTTCAAGCCGGTCTGCTTTTCCTGCCTGTTTCAATTGTGAAAGCAGGTTTGAAAGCATACCACCGGGTACTTGATAGATCAATGCTTTTGTATTTGTTGCAAGCATCTTCGTATCGATTAACCCGCTATTAATATATTTTTCCCTTAATGTCATAAAGTAATCTCTAATTTCATTTAAGAGAACGAGATCAAGACCTGTATCATACTTTGTGCCTTTTAAGGCTGCAACCATTGACTCTGTTGGGACATGTGATGTTCCGAGAGCTAAAGGTGACATTGCGGTATCAAGTAAATCAACACCTGCTTCAACAGCCTTTAATTCGCACATTGAAGCCAGCCCTGATGTATAGTGAGTGTGCAGCTGAACCGGAATTTTAACCGCTGCTTTAATTGCCTTTACAAGGTCATATGTTTCATATGGAGTTAAAAGAGCTGCCATATCTTTAATACAGATTGAATCTGCACCTGTATTTTCAATCGCTTTCGCGTAATTGACATAATATTCTTTAGTAAATACAGGTCCTGTGGTATAGGATATTGCTACCTGAACATGAGCGCCTTCTTTTTTAGCGGCTTTAATAGCAACTCTGAGGTTTTTAATATCATTAAGTGCATCAAAAATTCTTATAATATCAATGCCGTTAGCAACTGAACGCTGTACAAAGTATTCAACTACATCATCAGCATAATGACGATATCCAAGCATATTCTGCCCTCTGAAAAGCATTTGAAGCTTTGTGTTTGGGCAATTTTTGCGTAATATTCTTAATCTTTCCCATGGATCCTCATCTAAGAAACGAAGGCATGCGTCAAATGTTGCACCACCCCAGCATTCGAGTGAATAAAAGCCTACTTTGTCCAACTTATCTAAAATAGGAAGCATATCTTCTATTGGCATTCTGGTAGCGAGTAAAGACTGGTGAGCGTCACGTAAAACGGTTTCTGTAATACCAATTTTTTTATTCATCATTTACGCCCCCTTACTGGAGGGAAACAAGAGGAGCACCGGTATCAACGCTATCCCCTTTGTTTACATGAACAGCTGCCACTGTTGCATCATGCGGAGCCATGATTTCATTTTCCATCTTCATAGCTTCTAATATTACGAGAACATCACCCTTTTTGATACTTTGACCGGCCTTAACATTAACAGAAACAATAGAGCCGGGCATGGGTGAAGAAATAATTTCAGCATCAGCTGACGGTGCAGGAGCTGCCTTTGGTGCAGGAGCTGCCTTCTGTGCAGGTGCCGCAGCAGGTGCAGCTTTCGGAGCTGGAGCTGCCGGTGCCGGTGCAGAAGCTGTATTTCCCATATCTTCCACTTGAACATCATAAGCCGTACCGTTAACGGTTATTTTAAGGTTTTTCATATATTATTCCTCCTAAACATTAGACAAAATTTATTAAAAACTATCTTTGAATATTGCTGTGCTTTTTAGGCAAACGTGAAACCCTTTTACTTGATAGCATTTCAAGATTAGTGATAATCCTAATTCTTGTATCTTCAGGATTGATAATATCCTCAATAAAGCCATTTGCAGCGGCCGATAGCGGCGAAGCTTCTGTTGCTTTATATTCTTCAATAAGTTTCTTTCTGTCTTCTACAGGATTCTTGGAACCTTTAAGGCGGTCATTCCAAAGGAATATAGCGCCGGTTTCAGGTGCAAGCGAGGATACAACCGCATTTGGCCATGCCATAGTATAATCGGCATTTGCTCCTTTGCCTGCAATTGCAATATAAACCGGGCCGTATGCCGAACCCGTAATTACAGTAATTTTTGCCGTCGTAGCTTCAGAATAGCTGCATGAAAGTTTCGATGCTTCACGAAGAGTTGTGAATTTCTCTGCATTGACAAATGTAACAATAGGGAGAGAAAAAGCATCACAGAACATAACAAAACGTGCAGCTTTAGAACAAGAATCTGCATCAATAACTCCACTTAGCGCAACAACGCCTACAGTTGTACCGTCAATCTCAGATAAACCCGTAACGGCAGATTGACCAAATTTTCCGCTTAATTCAATAAAGCTGTTTTCATCGCATATTTCATTAATAATAGCTTTATTATCATTCAAGTTTGATAATTTTATAACATTATTAGCTCCATGTAATTCCAATACAGGAGTACCCGAAAGGTTATTTGAGGGAAGAAGAGTAATCAGTTTGCGTACAGTTGAAATTGCACTTTTATCATCTGCTTCAACAATTTGGCAAATTCCAAGTTTCTCAGCCTCATTAGCTGAACCGTTTTCACCGCTTGTATTAATTGTAAGTTCAGCTTTTTTTGACATTACAACAATATCGGCTCCGGCAGCTATCATTGCAGAAGTGCCTACACAGGGTCCCAACACGAGTGAAATCTGTGGTACAACACCCGAAAGGTTGTTTGCATTACGCAAAATTTCACCGTAAGCAGCAAGAATATCACTGCCCTGTTTAAGTTTACCGCCCTTTGAATCATAAATACCGATTACCGGAGCGCCTGTTTTTACAGCAAGGTCATATACTTTTTTTATTTTTGCGGCCTGCGCCTTTGACATAGCTCCGCCCTCAATATCGCAATTTTGAGCAAAGGCATATGCCGGACAACCCTCAACAGTACCGTAACCTGCTACAGCTTCTGAATAGTTGTCATCAGACTTTGCGAAACAATCAATTTCATTAAAACTCCCAGCGTCAAATAAAGCATTTATGCGTTTATAGCCTGTAGTTTTTTGTGCTGCATCGCGCACCTTTTGCAGCAACTCAGCATTACTGACATTACTCAATTTTGACTCCCCCATTTATGTATTTGAATTTGTTAATTTATTTACAATACTTTTTTAATTATAATATATAAACAACAGAATGGCAAGTATGAATTTTATAAATAATACTAATGTTTACAAAACTTTACAAAATTTGATAGCGGACTAAGTAATTTCCCGTCGGGTCCCGTCGGGAAAATTAAATCCTAATGTAAGAAGATATTTTTCCAAACCTTTTATTCTTGATTCTATTTTATAAGCAACTATTGTCGAGCCGTAAGATGCCGCAGCTTTCACGAAACTGTCGGCACATGTGAGCCAAGTACTTGAGGCCGACGATAAATTAGGTCAGCCGTAAATTTCCATTTTAAGCATTCGTATTACTAAAGATTTCATATCAAGTGCAACATAGCCCCATTCCTTATCGTTTTCTCACATAATAAGGACGTTAAAATTATCTTCTGCGCCTTTTACCGTAGAAAGAACTTGCTCTACTCTTGTTTTGTTTTTTAGAGGAAGTATTGTCACCATTATGGTTACCTTCGTTATTATTGGAATGCCTGTCCGCTTCTACACCGGATTTAAGCATTTTTACTTCTTCTTTTGTGAGTGTACGCCACTTGCCCGGCTGAAGCATTCCGAGTTTAAGTACCCCAACAGCAGTACGTTTTAATCGAGCGACTTCAAGTCCAAGGGCTTCACACATTTTTCTGATTTGTCGGTTTCGTCCTTCATAAAGGACGATTTCAAGCACAACTCTGCCTGGCTGTTCTGAAATTACCCTTACTTTTGCGGGAGCTGTTTTTCTTCCCTCAATATCAATTCCAACGGCAATTTGAGTTAACTGGTCTTCCGTTATAGAAGGACGTACTGTAACGCGATATGTTTTAGGAATATGCTTAGACGGATGAGTAATCGCATTCGCAAATTCTCCATCGTTTGTCATAAGAAGAAGTCCCTCCGAGTCCCTATCCAATCGGCCAACGGGATAGACACGCTCTGAAACATCTTCCACAAGTCCGGCCACACATTTGCGATCCATTTCGTCACTCATAGTAGTAATAAATCCGCGGGGTTTATGAAGCATAATATATACTTCATTTATGTTTGTATTTAGATAACTTCCATTAACATAAATTTTATCTTTTTTAGGGTCAACTTTATCACCTATATGTGCAGTTACTCCGTTAACCTTTATTTCCCCTGCCGAAATCATTTCTTCAGCTTTTCTCCTTGAAGCAACCCCGCAGTCCGCAAGTACTTTTTGCAGCCTAACATCTTTCGCCATAATATGATACATCCTTTATTTTTATTTATGTAAATATATTTTTAATCCCATTAAATATTTTCTGAATTAAGTTTTCCTTGATTTCCGGTTTATTTACTTGTGATACAACTACTATGTCTGTAGTTGCAATTGTATTTGAATTTAAAGTATAGCGTATTTTCCCTACAACCTGACCATTTTCAAGAGGCGCATAAACGAATTTAGGTAATTCCACCGTTCTTTTAATGTTATTAGCCTCATCCGAATCAACGGTAACATCATTTCCCGCTGAACCTTTTAAGGAAACGCTGTCGGTTACACCTCCGACAACAGGTATTTGTATCGAATAAGCTGAATCATCAATTTTTACATTTGTGACTTTCCCAAATCCATAATCGAGTAATTTCTTATGGTCATCCCAATCGTTTGGAGCATTCAGCGTAACCGCTATTAAACGTATTCCATTTCTTTCTGCTGCTGACACCAAACATCTTCCTGATTTTTTTGTAAATCCGGTTTTGACTCCTATGCACCCATCATAAAGACTTAAAAGTTTATTATGGTTAGTGAAGCGCCTTGTTGTGTTGGGATTTATATAGTCAACGGTAATTGATTTTTTGCTTGTAATATTCTCAAAATCGGGATTTTTCATTGCAGCCGCGGCAAGTAACGCCAAATCGCGCGCAGTAGTATAATGTTCCTTATCGTCCAAGCCCGAAGGAGTAACAAAATGTGTATTTGTTAAGTTTAATTCCACAGCCCTTTTATTCATTAATTCTGCAAACTTTGGAATTGAGCCGGCAATGGAAATAGCAGCTGAATTAGCAGCATCGTTTCCTGAAACAGAAAGCATTCCCTCTGCCAAAGATTTCAAAGTAACCTTATCACCCGGCTTTAGTCCCATAGAAGAGCCCTCAACTCGAACCATTTCGTCTGTTATATTAACAATTTTATTATTTACTGCGGCTTTTTCAAGTGTAATTAGTGCAGTCATTATTTTGGTTGTGCTTGCCATAGGTCTTCGCTCATTTTCATTTTTTGCGTATAGAGTTTTAAAATTGTCAGCATTAATTAGTATTGCGCACTGTGCTGAAACTTCCGGTATTGTTTCAGCCGATGCGATAAGCGTGGAATAAACCAATAAAAGTATAATGAGTAAATAAGATATTATTTTCTTTAACAAAACAACCACCTGCCTATAAATCATCTATATGCAGGCGGCTGCTCCATTAATAATTATATTTGCGGATCATCTAATTTTACATCATTATTCCCATTATCGTCTTTAGATTTTTTTGAGTTTCCTTTTTTGTTAAACAAACTCCCTATTTTATCAACTACATCAGGGAACATTCCAATAATACGATCAGTGGTATTATTGTATGGGTCAATTTGAAGCAGTTTGACATTGCCGTTACAAATTGTAATAAAAGCAATCGGGTTAATAGAAACTCCGGCTCCCGTTCCGCCTCCGAAAAACTCCTTGTCCGACTGAACTTTACTTGGAAAATCTGAGCCTCCGGAAGCAAATCCGTAACTGATTTTAGAAACCGGAATAATAATTGTTCCGTCGGGAGAAGTTATCGGATCACCCACAATGGTATTAATATCTACCATTTGCTTAATTTTTTCCAATGTTGTATTCATCATACCTTCAATTGGATGGTCACTCATTCTTAGCACCGCCTTAATTTCAGTTTTTTGATAGGTTTATTTCCGACGTCTTGAGCACTTTTAGAGATTTAAAAAGTGCTGAAAGAAATATCAAGATTATAAATATCAGTTTAATTTTTACCTTTAATTCAAAATATATTCTGCTTTCCTTTGAATCAAAATCCGGAACGATATTTATATAATACCTATTGTACTTTGCATTGCTTAAAATCCAGCCAAACGCCGTATAAACAATCGAGCAGGTCTGCCCATAACTAATAGCTGCCTGTGCAGCGTCTTCATCCGCAACAACAATTTTAATATAAATTCTTTTTATTAAAATATGGGATAATAAATTCTTTGCTGTGTGCGTTGCAATTAAACTGAATTCCTTTATAATATTTAAAAAGCCGGATAAACCCTTTTGTTCTATTATACCCTTGATTTTCGATTTTTTCTCAGTTTTCTCAATTTTTTCTTTTTTCTTTTCATTCTCTTCTTTTTTCGGTTTCTCAGGCTGAGGAAAAATCTTGTGACGAATAAAAAGGTATTTAATTCTTATAGACAGTTCATTTTTAAACTCTGCACTGACAGTAACAGGGCAAAGCAGTAAAAAAGCTATCAAAAGTAAAATAAATATAAATATCCAACCGGTCATATTTCCTCCTGCTTACATCATTATCCTGCGGACAAATCTTCCAATTTGTTTTCTTCATCTTCTAACCCAGAACACTGCTGTTTTGTAGGATTTGGCAGTTCACTTATAGATGAGATGTTAAGGGAACGCAAAAAATTATGTGTTGTTCCGTAAACCAAAGGTCTGCCGGGTAATTCCAATCTGCCCCGTTCTTCAATAAGCCCTTTAACTGTAAGACTTCCCAAAACGCCGGAACAGTCAACCCCACGTATTTGTTCAATAAATGCTTTGGTTACAGGCTGATTGTAAGCTATAATTGCAAGTACTTCCATACTTGCCTGTGAAAGAGGAGTATTTCTGCGGATATCAAGAATTTTTTTCACATATTCCCCGTATTGAGAACTTGAACACATTTGATAACTGTCGTCCAATTTTAAAATTTGAATTCCGCTGCTTTCTACATTAAATTTATCCATTAAGTTCTTTAATATTTTAGAAACAGTAGGTTTGTCCAAATTTAGAGTATCGGAAATTTTATCAATGCCGACAGGATCTCCGCTTGAAAATAATATAGCCTCTATTGCTCCTTGAATTTTTTTAATCTCCAACTTTTCACACCGCCGTTAATCAATTTTACTGTTGTGTTTTGTTTTTCGCCTTCAACCCGTACCCTCTTTACTTTTACAAGTTCAAGTACGGCCAAAAAAGTTGCAACTAAATCTGACTTTGTCTGTTTTTCTTCATAAAACAATGAATTATAATTTATTTTATCTTTCTTCCAAAGACATCGCAGTACAAAAACAATTTTTGAAGTTACCGATACAACTTTATGTTTAACTATAGCGGAGAATGCTTTTTCAGTCGGAGGTGCAAACCGTTTTCCTCTTCCGACTGCATTTTGGTAAGCTGCATAAATTTCCATAGGAGAGTGGTTTCTTCTGTATGTTTGGTCAAAATCAATTTCAGCAGGTTGACGAACCAATATGTCATAATTAAAAGCGGAAGCCATTAATTTGGCTATTTGTTTACACTGTTGATATTCTATCAACTGGCCGCTTAATTCCTTCTTCAGTTCGTCCGCTTCCTCGTGCTTAGGAAGAAGATATACTGTTTTAATATAAATAAGCCTTGCAGCCATTTCTAAGAACTCACTTGTTATATCCATGTTTTGTTCTTTCATTACATCGATATGTTCAGTATACTGGTCGACAAGTTCAGAAATCTGTATGTCGAATATATTTAATTTATTTTTAGAAATCAAATACAGTAATAGGTCAAGCGGTCCTTCAAAAGCAGGAAGTTTATAGGATAGTTTTTCCATAATACACCACTTTATAACAAGCCGAACAATTTAAATGGCAATTCTGCAATCCAAATTACCGAATTAAAACATGCATTTTCTAAAAATGCGAGAGGAGTATTAAGAAACCCGCTGAATAAAACAAAAAAGGCAATCAATATAATTATATTTTGATACCTGTAATAACTGTAAAGTGCTTTGTTTGATAAAAATGCCCCTAAAATTTTAGAACCGTCGAGTGGAGGCAAAGGAATCAAATTAAAAACAGCAAGAGCTATATTAATAAATATATAAGATAAAAAGAAATCATGGACAAATTTTGGAACAGTAATATTAAGCCAAATTAAAATAGCAATATATATGATGCCTCCTACAAGAGCTGCAAGGAAATTTGCAAACGGCCCTGCTAAAGCTGTAATCGCCATATCACGTTTTGGATTTTTAAAATATCTTTTATCAACAGGCACAGGTTTTGCCCAGCCAAAACCAAACATCAAAAGAAAAAATGAGCCGATTGGGTCAATACTGACTATTGGATTTAATGTAAGTCTTCCATTATATTTTGCGGTACTGTCACCCAGTTTGTATGCAACCCAACCGTGTGCAAATTCATGAAGAGGTAAAATACAGAATATTACAAACAGCGTAGCTAATATTTGCGATAAAGCAGATGCCATATCAATAGGTACGCCCCTAAAAACATCTCTAATCAAATCAAATAACATAAACAAATTCTCCTTTATTGATGTATTATTATAATACTAATTAAACCAAAAAACAAGTAAAGCGATAATTTCATATAAAAAGTCAATTTTTTTTACTTTAATTTATTAATATGAGCAAAAATGCTTGCATTTGTTTTTATAATCTGATAAAATACCAATGTTGTGATATTTTAACTGTCCTTTTAAAGGAGGTGCAGACTCATGGCAAAATGTGAAATTTGCGGCAAGGATATGTCTTTCGGTATAAAAATTTCTCACTCACACAGACGTTCAAACAGGACTTGGAAACCTAACATCAAACGTGTAAAAGCGGTTGTAAACGGTTCTCCAAAGCGTATATACGCCTGCACCCGCTGCTTGCGTTCCGGCAAGGTTACCCGTGCCGTCTAATGTATAACAAAACATTAAGTTTAGAGGAGCCTTTGGGCTCCTTTTTTCTTTATAACATAATTTTGTAATTACTTATATTGTTATATTCATTTTAACACAATTAATTGATTTCATAAATTAATCTCAGCTGTTTGCTGTTATATGTTAGAAACCTAATTTAACTTGTAAATAAGAATTTATTAAAGTTATATAAAAAATAGGCAGCTGCTTATGGATTTTATAAATCTACAAGAAGCTGCCTGTTCTGTAATTATTTATGATTTATTGTAATTTTCTTTTCTGTACCGTTTTTTATTCTCTCTATGTTTGTTTTATGCTTTATAATTATGGTTAATCCTAAAATCAATGCGATACCCGTAGTTATAAGTACATATGAAAGAGGAACAGTGCCACTTCCGCTGCGATAATCCAAGAAAAATGTCACCAAGAAAGTTGCAATCGGAAACGAACCCGCACCGCAGATTGAAGATAAAGAAACAATTTTTGATATAATAAACACAATTATAAATACTGAAATAACAATTATGAAAATACGCCAGTCAATAAGTGCTATCATTGCCGCGCTTGTCAGCACACCTTTTCCGCCCTTAAAATTAAAAAACACCGGAAAAATATGTCCAATTACACAAGCAACACCGGCTATATATGCACCATATTGTGACATTATATCCGGGGCTAAAGTAATGCTGCAGCAATACCTAAAAACTTCTCTTCCTATGATAACCGAAACAGCGCCTTTCAAAAAATCGAAAATCGTGGTAAACACTGCTGCTTTAACGCCTACGGAGCGGAGTACATTTGTGGCGCCGGCATTTCCGCTTCCTAAAGTACGAATATCAATATTGTTATCAAACAATTTCGTGAAAATAATTGAAAAACTCAGACTTCCTAAAAGGTAAGATACAAATGCAACAAAAATAAATGGAAGTGCAAATTCTCTAACATAATTGAACATCAAAAATCCCCCTTATTTATCTCCGCGCTCACGCACGATAAATCTTATCGGAGTACCCTCGAGCCCAAAAGTTTCTCGAATTCTGTTTTCAAGATACCTCTGGTACGAAAAATGGAACAACTGTGCTGAATTAACAAAGCATACAAATGTAGGCGGCTTGACGGTTGCCTGGGTCATGTAATAAATCTTAAGCCTCCTTCCCTTATCAGTCGGTGGCTGAACTCTTGCCACTGCCTGAGCCAATACATCATTAAGCATTCCCGTGGCAATGCGCATAGAATTGGAATTTGCCACATGCTTTATAAGTTCAAAAAGGCGGTCAAGCTTTTGCCCTGTTTTAGCAGAAATAAAAACAATTGGTGCATATGCCATAAATGCAAAATTCTTTTCAAGGATTTTCCTATATTCAATCATAGTGTGGTCATCTTTTTCTACAATATCCCATTTGTTAACAACAATGACACAGCCCTTACCCGCTTCATGTGCTAAGCCGGCAACTTTGGAATCCTGGTCGGTAAACCCGACTGTACCATCAATCATAATCACGCAGACGTCTGCCCTATCTATCGCAAGTTGAGCTCTTATAATACTGTACCTTTCAATATTATCGTCAACCTTGCTTTTACGACGCAGCCCCGCTGTATCTATAAAAGTGAAATGTCCGTATCCATTTTCTATTTTAGTGTCTATTGCATCTCTGGTTGTTCCTGCTATATCAGAAACAATACACCTTTGCTCACCGGATATTTTATTTATAAGAGAAGATTTTCCGACGTTAGGTTTTCCTATAATAGCTACTTTAATTACGTCGTTTTCTTCTTCTTCATTTCCTTCGGCAGGAAGATTATTGACAATTAAGTCAAGTAAATCGCCTGTACCATGTCCATGTACTGAAGAAACAGGCACAGGGTCGCCAAGACCAAGATTATAAAACTCATAAAATTCAGCAGGCGGATTTCCTATTTGGTCGCATTTATTTACACAAAGTATTACCGGCCTTCCGCTTTTTATAAGCATATCTGCAATTTCCGAATCAGTTGCAACAACTCCGGTTCTGATATCAGAAACCAAAACTATAACATCAGCTGCCTCTATTGCAAGTTCAGCCTGCAGCCTCATTTGTGAAAGTATTATGTCTTTTGATTCAGGTTCTATGCCGCCTGTATCAACTATTGTAAATTTTCTTCCGTCCCATTCACATTCACCGTATATTCTGTCCCTGGTAACGCCCGGTGTATCGTCTACAATAGACAAGCGCTGACCGATTAATTTATTAAAAAGAGTTGATTTACCAACATTAGGTCTACCAACAATTGCAACGACCGGTTTCGACAACTCCATCACATCCTAAAATTGTATTCAATAGCTCATATCCGTCATTTGGTGATACCGAAATTTTAATATTTAAAGCCTTGCTTAAATCATCGAGTGAAACATCGTCAAGTAATATATCCCCTTCACGGCGTAACATCACTGCAGGCACAATTAATTCATCACCCAAATTTTTGTCTTTAAGCTGTTCTATGATATCCCTACCGGTTATTAAACCGGTAACATTTATTGTTTCTCCAAAAAAATTATTAATTATTGGAATAACATTACAAACTAAATTATTACATTTTATTCTTAATTCGTCAAGTAGATTGTTAATGAATTTATAAGGGCCGGTGCCTGTTATAAGTGTAACATGTCTTTTTCCTTTCAAAGGCTCAAAATCTTCAAGTGCAAACTCAAATTCCTGCTTCAAATTTGCCATTAAACCGACACCGTTTTCAATCTGGTCGAAATCGCCATAAAATTCAGCAGGAGGCATGGGCCGCTTTGCTTTAAGATAAAACTCATCTGCCGCATAGCATATTCTTTGACCATATTGAGATAAAAACTCATCACCGAACTTCTCTAAAATCTTCAGAGCATCTTCAGCCGAACTTTTATCAAATGATTCGAGGGGATAAAGCCCCTGCCTAAATTTTGTAAGTCCAACCGGAACAGCGGCTATGCTTTGAACCGCAGGATATAATTTGCCTAAATCAGTTAAGCTTCTGCGTAATTCATCACCGTCATTAATACCTTTACAAATAACTAACTGAGTATTAATTTTAATTCCTGCTTTAGCAAGTCGATATAATATTGACAAAGATTCTCCCGCAAATCGATTTCCCATCATTTTAACTCGAAGTTCAGGGTTAGTTGTATGAACAGAAATATTTATGGGGCTGATATGCATTTTTATAATACGTTCAACATCATGATCCGTCATGTTGGTTAAAGTAATATAGTTTCCAAATAAAAAAGACAGCCGAGAATCATCATCCTTAAAATACAGACTGCTCCTCATTCCTTTTGGATTTTGGTCAATAAAACAAAAAATACATTTATTTCTACATGCATGCTGATTATCCATTAAATATGTTTTGAATTCGAGACCGATTGTTTCATATTCGCCTTTTCTTATTTTAATACTGCGTTTCTTATTATTTTCATTTTTTAATATAACTGTTAAATTTTCACAAGTTTCATAAAATCGGTAATCAAGAATATCATTTATTTCATTTCCATTAATGGAAATAAGCGTTTCATCTGATAAAATTCCAGCCTGTTCACCCGGGCTGTCTTTATCAACAGACATAATTTTAACTGACATACTAACTCCTTTATACAATTTTATATAAAATTTATAAATTTATACTGATTTTTAATAAATATAAGGATATAGTTGTAAAAAGCTTAATTAATCACGATTGTATTTGAACACAAAGAATAAATAACGCCACAGCCTTTATAAACGTGATTTTTAATACTTAATAAAAAAATAGAGAAGGATCGCTCCTTCTCTACATTTTTAGGAAAATTAAATAAAGACTTAAGCTTCCTTTTTGACAACTTCCCTGCCGTTATAGTAACCACAACTACCGCATACTCTATGTGGAGTTTTGTACTCGCCGCATTTAGGGCATTTAACCAAAGCAGGAGCGCTTATCTTCCAAACATTTGAACGTCTTTTATTTTGTCTTGCACTTGATAATTTTCTCTTTGGTACCGCCATCGTCAGCACCTCCTTATAAAACTCAGACTAATCTATCAGTTTTTTAAGAGCCTCCAAGCGAGGATCAATCTGATGCATTTCACAACTGCATGTCCCGTTATTTAAATTTTTACCGCAAATAGGACACAAACCCTTACAGTTCTCACTGCATAAAAACTTTGACGGAAGTTCAAGTAAGATGTCCGCCCGAATAAGCCCATCCAAATCCAACTTATAATCAGTAACTTTAATATATTTGTCATCGTCTTCATTTTCCAACGATAATACAAGCGTATGAGAAAAGTCATAGTTGTACTTTTTATGAGTTTGAACCATGCATCGATCACATGGCATAGAAAAATCAAACGAAGCTTTTGCATTTAACAGTGCAAATCCATCCTGACCCTTAACCGTGCCCTTAACTGTTACAGGCGATACAAAAGGATGATAACCGTCAATATCGTCGGTTGACATATCCAGCCTATAATTAAATGAACAGCTTTCACCGTCACCCTGAAACACTTTCTTTAAATCAAGAATCATAATTACACCTCAACGCTACATTAGCTTATTATATAGATTTATTCATGATTTGTCAATAGAAATTTTGGATATAATAAGCTTGTAATCACGCCATAAATATGCTGCCGAGACAATATGCCTGCGGCAGCATAAACAACAAATTAAGTAAGGAAATAATTGTTTTTTAAATTTGAACAGATATTGAGCTGATTTCTTTCGGAAGTTCAGCCTTGTCAGCAGATACCAAAAGTGTAATCTTTGTATCAGCAAGAGACGAAACAGTGTTAAGTTTTTCTGTAAGTTTAACAAGTGCATTAAGATCATTGCCAATAATCTTCAAAGTGGAATCAACAAAAATGTCTGTAACATCATAGTTGCCGGCACAGATACCGCTTATAAAGCCATACAGTGTATCCATTCCTTGAATTCCATAAGCATCACTGTCAACCAGTCTTGCCTTGTGAGAAATATCATAAGTAAGTTTTAAACCTTTTTCAATTACAACAACGTTGCCATTAGATTTTTCAACTGCTTCATTAGCATGCTCAATTAATTTTTTTGTTTTTCCTGAACCTTTTTTACCTACGATAAGAGTAATCATGAAGAAACTCCTCCTATTTGTTTATATTATTTCCGCATAAGCGGATAGAACTCCTAAATATTTGTATTCTTCAGTCTTGCCTCAAGCTGTTCCTTTTCAGCCTCATATCCGGGTTTACCCAACAAAGCAAACATATTCTTTTTGTAGCTTTCAACACCTGGCTGATTGAATGGATTGACTCCTAAAATAATTCCGGAAATTGCACAGGCTTTTTCGAAGAAATAAATCATATAGCCGAGAGTGTCTTCTGAAAAATCAGGTGCACGAAGTACAATATTAGGCACACCGCCGTCTACATGAGCAAGGACTGTTCCTTCAAATGCTTTTTCATTAATATAAGCCATGCTCTTACCCTGCAGGAAATTTAATCCGTCAACGTTTGCTGGATCGTTGTCAATAAATAAATCTTTCTTTGCTTTGTCAAACAAAACAACAGTTTCAAGTAAATTTCTTTTACCGTCTTGAATAAATTGTCCTAAAGAATGTAAATCTGTTGAAAAAATTACTGAAGCCGGGAAAAGTCCTTTATTATCTTTTCCTTCGCTTTCACCAAAGAGTTGTTTCCACCATTCGCACATCATACCAAATGAAGGTTCATAACTTACAAGAATTTCCGTATCTTTGCCCTTACGGTTAAGGATATTGCGGATAGCTGCATATTTATAGCAGTCGTTTGTTCCTAAATCAGGATTGTTTAATTCCTTTTGAGCTTTTGCCGCACCGGCCATAAGTGCATCAATATCAGCACCGCTTACAGCAATCGGTAAAAGTCCTACCGCGGTTAATACTGAAAATCTTCCGCCTACTTCATCCGGAACAACAAATGCTTCGTAGCCTTCTTTTGTTGCAAGCTGCTTTAGAGTACCACGTTCTTTATCTGTAGTGCAGTAAATTCTTTTACGAGCTTCTTCTTTTCCGTATTTATCTTCAAGAAGTTTACGGAATACTCTGAAGGCTATTGCCGGTTCAGTTGTTGTACCGGATTTTGAAATCATGTTGATTGAAACATCTTTGCCTTCGCATATTTCAAGAAGCTCACTCAAAGCAGTAGAGCTTATGCTGTTTCCTGTAAAATAGATATCAGGGGTTTTCTTTTTTAAAACATTATAGTTAGGTGAATTTAAAAATTCAATTGCGGCACGAGAGCCAAGATATGAACCTCCGATGCCGATAACTATAAATACATCTGTATCAGATTTAATCTTTTCAGCTGCTGATTTAATCCTTGAAAATTCTTCTTTGTCATAATCAGTAGGAAGATTTACCCACCCTGTAAAATCACTTCCCGGACATGTTCCGTTGTGAAGTGATTCATGTGCCAGTTTAATTTGTGGTGCAATCACTTTATATTCATTTTGTCCGATAAAATTTGAGAGATGTCGTAAATCGAGTTTAATAGACATTTCGCATCCTCCTATATGATACTTTCTGTTTATTTTATATTACAATATATCGGCTGCTTTTGCAAGACAGACTACTATATTTTATAAATTTTTAACAATAAAAATTCTATAACATTTTTAGTAAATATT
>ENA-UOOM01002131-UOOM01002131.1-fermentation-metagenome-genome-assembly--contig:-NODE-2131-length-16975-cov-200.751714_pt1 | contig 16975 bp, 18 predicted proteins | sample MGYA00245781_ERZ724031 | MGnify/ENA primary metagenome ERZ724031 (study PRJEB28704, sample SAMN03018317) | fermentation metagenome | biome: anthropogenic terrestrial biome; feature: soil... | reverse complement strand
CTATTATCTCTATAAAATATATAATATTCCCTTGCAAATACTATTATACGAGGAGTTGCATTATGAAAGGTAAGGATTTCTTAGATAAAATGGAGTTCATAGATGATAAACTTATTGAAAATGCCTCAAAGGCAGAAAAAAGCAAAAGAGCAAAAAAGTCATGGAATAGATGGGCGGTTGTTGCTGCTTGTCTTTGTGTGCTATTTGTAGGATGTACAACTGTAAATGCAGCTACTGATGGAAAGTTTGTGGAAACGATTAAACAGTGGTTTACAGGAAAAACTCTTACGAACGATATTGTCACACATAAAGAGGAGGTTTATGCGAAGAAGATTGTATTTTGCAATGAAAAAATCGTTGTTTTTGCAGATGAATTGGGTGCAGTTGTGTATGATTATAAGGAAGAAGCTGTTTTAGGTGCAATTAATCTTCAAGAAATTCAATGCAATTATATAAATGCTGAAACTATAAAAACCCAATTTTTATCCGAAGATGGAGAAAAATTATGGATTTATAATGAAAAAAATGGAGAACCAGATGGAGAAATTTATGAATTTGATTTAAGCAATATTCAAACTCCCCCCAAGGATGAGGTTCCAGTTATTTCACCAATAAATATCTTAAATTTAAGCCTTAAAGAAAACCTTTCTAAATTAAAAGACCTAAAGGATAATAGCTATTCAAAGTATGTAGATGCATTTTCAAAGGTTCCTTTGGTAAAGGAAAAACTCAATGATGGGGACCACAGTTACAGTAAATTTGCCTATGTCTTTAAAAATGAAAATGGACAGAATATAGTATGTATGATGGTTATTTCAGGATTAAGCGAGCAGAACCAGACAACAGAACTATGCTTCTACAATCTGGAAACAAATAAATATGAAATGAAACCACTCAATATACAAGCTGATAAATCAGAATTAAAACAATTACCGGATTTTGAGTACACAGGTTCAGATGAAATTATGAAAGCCGTTTGCGATTATTTATGTGACTGTGAGAAGAATTGTAGTAGATATACGCATCAAAATAATGCGGTATACATTCCTTATCCGATTATTCTTAAAGTTGATGAAAAGGATAATAAAGTAAATGTTTATGGCAATTTTTATTCAGGATATTATGAGCTCTATGGGAATCAGTTAAATAACATGGGCGGCGGGGAATCACCAGCTATAATTACATTTCAAAGAGAAGCAGATGGAAGTTTAAGGTTTGTTGAAATAAAGAAAGCAGGTGAAGGCGATAATTATGCAAAAGATATAAAGGAATTCTGCAAAGGTATTCATGGATTATATGAAGAATTTATGAATCATGAATCTATTTACAAGAAGCGTAGTGAAGTTCGTATTCAAATGATAAGCGAATATGAAAAAGCAAATCATCTGGGAATTGAGTATATTAAGGATTATGGCTGGGATCCAATTAAAATTAACAAATGATTAACTGGCAGCAAAAGCTCTGAAAAGTATATTTTTGGAGGTTTCGCTGCCAGTTAATTTTATCTATTTTCAGAATTCCATCTTCTATAAGATGGAATTCTACTTTTTTGCTTCTGTGGGCAAAATCCACAACTGAAGTTTCAATGGGGCTGTTGCACTAAGAATAAATACTATAATATATTGTGCTAACTTTAAATTTGAAAATCAATATATTGTATGTAAATTCCTTAGTGCAGCAGCCCCAAGTTCACTTATTCAATGTGTTGATATCATCGTTAATAATTTTTTCTACATCACTTACATTTTCTAAACCCTCAAACATAGGGAGTTCAGAACTATCAATATTTACTTTATCATTTATAATTTTTATTTGCCCTTGAAATGGACTAATTATGAGATAAAGCGGAATTTTATAATCCTTCTTTTGCTGTTCGGTTTCAGGTACAATATACCTTAAAAAGAAAATATATTGCTCATCATTTTTATGGATCTTGGATGGAGGTACAGTAAAAGTTCTTCCATTAGCAGAAACTCCGCTTTGTAAAACAGGTATGACTTTTCCAGGTTCTAAGTCCCCTTTTATAGATTTAATTACCTCAACTTGTGAACATATGTGCTCGAATTTTACATTTAAATTATATGCTTTAGATTTGGATGAATCAGGCGCATAATCAGCTAAATTAGTAGTAAATGGCTGTTCTACACTTTTAACCTTTCCAATTATGATATTATCGGAATACTTTACAAGTTCTTGTGAGGAAGAATAGTAGTCCATCAGTGCAAATGCTTTATGCTCTTTCTGCTTATCATAGTATTTTCGAACTCCATAACAAGCAGCCAACCCTATTATTAACAACAGAAAAAATAATTTTGTTTTTCTATTGGTCTTTTGCATGGCATTCACCTCCTTTTTTTATGGATACACTTCCCTTACTGCTTCTACATCATCAGGCATAGGATTATAATAAGTATTAAAATCAGTATAATAATTCATTATAGATTTATTCTTCGTAAGCAATGCAGTAGGCCCATCTATATCAGCTAAACCTAATGCATGTCCAATTTCATGTGTATAAACACCTTGTATAAAATTATTACTTTTACCTCTCGTGTCTATTAGACATTTATTAATCCAAATAGCCCATTTCATTTGACCATCGCTTCCGTCAAAATCCCCACTAATGGCATAAGGAGAGCTACATGGATCGGAATAATAGGTTACATAATTTTCACTAGAATTATCAATATAAATATTAGCTTTTGAAGATGTATATGTCCATCCCATAGCTGCATCAGTAAATTTTTCATTATACTTTTGTTCAATTGAGTAAAGTTCGGTAATATCAAATCCAAAAGATGGTGATGGCATATGTATGCCAGAAAGCGGAGTTGCAGCAATAGCTATTATAGAAATAGTCAAACTAAATAATAATGCAGCAACAGTACAAGAAATTAATTTGTGTTTCAAAACACTCACCTCCTAAATAATAATCACTACTACAATATTACACCATTATTGTTAATTTATTATAAAAAACTTTACAACAAATTCTTTTATAATATGCCATAAAGTTTATGGAATGTGCTGGATAATAGAATAAAAATCATAAAGCACTACATCCCAAGTTACAAGGCAACCTTTGAAAAAGTAAGTATTTATAAAAAATATGAAATTTAATGATATATGTGTTTCATATGAAAGCTGAATAAAAACTATTTTTATTATTTCTTTTAAATATAAAGCTAATTAATAAGCATATTTTGGTTTCTATGAAAGTTGTTTTTCTTTAAAATTCATGCTTTTTTAAAAGTAGTATTTTTTCAGAGATTCCGATGCCAATAATGCAACGTAATTCCTTAAAATGTCGCTTTATATAGTGAGAGGCAAAAATTGGCTTTGAAAGTCTAGTGGTAACATATCAAGACATAAATAATTAAAATTTGAAGGAAATATGTATAATATTTCTAGAAAAAGATGCACTTTAATAAGCCTTCAGAAAGCTGCAAATTTTTGAAGGCGTTAGAGGAACCTACTACCTATTAGTAGGTGGTATATATAGTTGGTTGGTACTCAGCGAGTGAGTCAGTGAATCGAACAACATTATTTCGTTTACTAACATCGATACCTACAAAGAGAGTGTTCAACATAAAATTCACCTCACTTTCTAAATGAATTAAGAAACCAATAAAACAATGCCCTTGGGACTGTGGCAGCAACACCCTCGCGTATATGAATAAGCTCCTGTGGTGCATACACGAACCCTTCCTGCAATAAGGGACACCTGTTCAGGAGAAAACAGCTAGCGGTTAGAAGAAAACACACAGCCAAGGGGAACTGACTTCCATAGAATAAGTCCTAAGACTAAACAAGGAGAAACAGAACTTTCCTTAATGGTTTCTACCATTATTAAACCACAGGCATTGTTATTGGTACAGACAAAGGAATAAAAAAGAGACAATAGGTTTGCAAGGCTATTATCTCTATAAAATATATAATATTTCCTTGCAAATACTATTATACGAGGAGTGATTTCATGAAAAGAAAAATTGTTCATATAGACGAAAAAAATGCAATGGATGCGGATTGTGTGCAAGTGCTTGTCATGAAGGTGCTATTGAAATGGTAAATGGGAAAGCAAGGCTTGTTTCAGATGAATATTGTGATGGGCTTGGAGATTGTTTGCCTGAATGTAGTGCAGGTGCCATTGAAATAATTGAAAGGGAGAGCCTTCCTTATGATGAAGAAAAGGTAAAGGATAAAAAAGAGGATATAGGGAAAAAACATTCTATTCCTTACGAATGCCCTGGAATAGCATCAAAGGTGATAGAAAGAAAGCCAGCTGCAGTTAAAAAATCAGAAAAGGAAGAAGTAAGTGAAAGCGAAGTTCAATCAGAATTAAGGCAGTGGCCAGTTCAGCTGAATTTAGTAAACCCGAGAGCTCCATACCTTAAGAATGCAGATCTTTTAGTAGCAGCAGATTGCACAGCTTATGCTTATGCTAACTTCCATAAGGATTTTATAAAAAATCATATAACTGTAATAGGATGCTCAAAACTTGATGATAATCAATACTACAAAGAAAAGCTTACTGAAATTATTAAAAATAATAATTTGAGAAGCATTACAGTAGTTAGAATGGAAGTCCCATGCTGCGGCGGTATTGTAAATGCAGTTAAAACTGCAATGCTTAATGCAAAGGTAATTGTTCCATACAAAGAAGTTGTAATAGGGATAGATGGAAGTATTAAATAATACAAAGAGGCCAAAGGAGCTGTCACACTAAGGAATTTACACACATATATTGTAACATTTATCCTTAGTGCAACAGCTCCATAATTTAATTATACAAACGATAAATGCTGCAGGGAACGGTCTTGACCGTTCCGCCTCCCCCTAAATTTTAATCATCGTTCAGGAAAACGGCACCATACAGGCAATCAATTATTACCGTGCCTGGCTAGTTAAAGTATCAATATTAAATTGGTAATATCCTTCGATGTCCTTTTTTAAAACCTTATCTGGTTGAGCTAAAATAGTATCTATTTTATAGAAATCCTTTAACAGCCAATGTACATCCTCCAACAATATTCCTCTTTGGTTTAGTTGAGCTATTTGCTCCTTTGTAAATTCGTGTTCAAAGTTTTCTTTATCCTTTTTGGTATAATAATCTTCATAATCACCATAAGTCCATGTGTTAAGATCTGTATTAGCAAGTTCCGGATAGATTTTTTTTGCGGATTCGGTCATTTCTTTTGTAAGTTTCCAGGATCTTTCTATGGTTTTATAATCATTATATGACATCCCTTCAATTTCCTTTTCTGATAATCCATGTTGGCCTAACTCTGTTTTGAGAACATTTGAAAATTCACTTAAAGGGGTTGTTATAATTACTTTATACATATTTATATTCGAAATTTGAATACCCATAGATCGAGGTATTTCAATTTCTTCTAGTATCTTGTCCCTATTAGGATAAGATTTATCGTTAATAGCATCAATTATCTCTTTAGGCAAAAATTTCACAACTTTATATAATGAAACATTACCGGATTTAGGCAGCTCATTGCCTTTTTGAATATCAACTTTTAAGTAGTCCGAAAAAAAACTAATGGGTAAATATGCGACATCTCTCTTATCAACAGCAGGTTTTTCCATTACGTACATAATAAATTTATCTTTATAAACATAGTTATTAGAAAAATTAAATTCTAATTTTATATCATCTTGTTTTATAACGAAACCTCCGTCTTTATCAGCATATGTCAACCCTAGTATATCGCACGCGTTTTTGGCGGACACCATTGAAACTCCATCGATATCCTTAATTTCATTTGTTGCCGTTTGGCATCCAGCCAATGGTACTATTACAACCAGCATGAGAATAAATAAAAACTTTTTCATAACAGAGCAGCCCCCTAAATAACATTTCTATTTTCTATATAATACCATATATTGTAACATAATTGTATGAAATTTCATAATATTTCCAATACTAATTAAAAAATATTCATATATAGCAATTATTCGAAGAATATAAAAAATAAAAAGTGATATGGCATAATAGTAGAATAATGCGACGCATTTTTTATAATTGAGAATTAGTCAATGATTATATCTCATAGCTTTTTCGGGCATAGTAAAGATAAAAAATGAAGGGAGCGTGAAAATATGCATGAAAAAGCTAATAGATTGATAAATGAAAAATCACCGTATCTATTGCAGCATGCTTACAATCCAGTAGATTGGTATCCATGGGGCGAAGAAGCATTTGCTAAAGCAAAAGCTGAGGATAAGCCAATCTTCTTATCTATAGGCTATTCCACCTGTCATTGGTGCCATGTTATGGGAAGGGAGTCCTTTGAAGATGAAAAGGCAGCTGAGGTTTAAACGATACTTTTGTATGCATAAATGAAAGAGAATTAAATGAGCTGAAAAAAAGGATACCTAATTTTGAAAAGGAATATGAAAGAATAAGAATTAAATTATTAAATTATAGGGATAAAAGGATAAGACCCTTTAAGGATAAAAAACAGCTTATAGATTGGGACTGTATTATGATTTCCGCAATTGCCAAAAGTGCTGGGGTGATTGGTGATGAAAAATTATTAAAGGCTGCAAAGCAAGCTATGGATTTCATATTAAATGGAAGGGATGAAAAAGGTTACTTAAAGCACAGCTTTATAGATGGGCAGTAAAGCGGTATTGGGAATGCTGATGATTATGCTTTTGCAGTAATGGCCCTTTTAGACTTATATGAAGCTGATGGTAGCCATCGGATAAACTGCAGCCATATAATTTTTTAAAAGTTTTTATCGCAAATTCTCTTATAATATGACATAAAGCTTATGGTATGTGGAATATGCTGGATAATAAAATAAAAACCATAAAGCATTAATAAAATAGAGGTCGAAAACATAAGATAAATAGTCAATAATATATACCATAATGTAACACAATTGTGATTTCAACAGTGATAGAATTTATTTAAAAGATTTTGGGGGTGGGTATTTTGTTTACTGAAACAGAAATAGCTTCATTTAGAAATTCCACGGAGGGCGGAAAAGAGTATTTTTACATATTATATTTGCTGAAATCCATGAAAGCTGTTAATATTAGAGGCAGTGAATTTGAAATCCCATGCTATGGACTTAAAGAAGTGATGCAAAAGATTGTTGATGGTGCCACTGTTTCAACCCACGAAGATAGCATATTAACTATAAGCCCTAATAAAAATAAGATTTTAGACATGATTAACTTTTTAAAGGATAATGGTGTATCCCCTTATCACTTAGTTGAAGTGATGGGTGATAAGGTAGATGAGTGTGCCTTTGAATTTGAGGGGGAAGTAGAAAATATTATATATTATGAACAGGGGATAAAGAACTATTAATAATTTAATAATAATTTATAAACTCGGAAACTATTTGATTCCTCCATCGTCTAATAGATAAAAGGGGGAATCAAAATGAAGATTGTTAATAGGATTTTACTAACAATTACAAGTGCACTTTTGGTAATGCTCATCGTAAACGGAATTATGGGCAGAATTGGTGCATAATAAGGTCTGGCAACAAGGCCTTATTTTTTTGAAAGTAAAATGTTAATAATGTATAATAAAGTAAAAATGAGTTTGATTTGATGAGGATATAATATGATTATAGGTGTTGGTACAGATATAATTGAAATAAAAAGAATTGAAAAAGCTATTGAAAAAGAAAGTTTTTTGCAAAGAATTTTTACTCAAAGCGAAAGAGATTATATAGAAAAAATGGGTGTTCAAAGTGCAGCAGGATATTTTTCTGCTAAGGAAGCAGTTTCAAAAGCACTTGGAACAGGAATTTCTGGTTTCAATTGGACAGATATTGAAATAATAAAGATAAATGGTGTGCCCTGTGTTAATTTAAGCAATGGGGCACTTGAAATTTCAAAGGAAAAAGGAATAGAAAAAATTCATGTTTCTATTTCTCATTCAAAAGAATATGCAATTGCAATGGCAGTAACGGAGGGATAAATATGTTTGCAGGATTATCACAGGATATGAGGGAAATTGATAAAAGGGCTGAAACTCAATATGGTATTTCAAGTATTGTTCTTATGGAAAATGCAGCTTATTCGGTTTTAAAACATATAAAAAGTTTAAACAGAAAATCAGTTATGGTAGTTTGCGGTACAGGTAATAATGGCGGAGATGGTTTTGCCCTTTCAAGACTTTTAATTATGGAAGGCTATAAGATTAGTATTTTTTGTTTTGGAGATAGGAGTAAAATAAAAGGTGATGCATATATAAACTATCAAATATTATTAAATATGGATGTTAAAATTGAGGATGATTTACAGAAGTTAAATAATATCATTGAGTATCAGGATATAGTAGTTGATGCTCTTTTAGGTACTGGAATTAAAGGTGAAGTTAGGGACTATTATAAGGAAGTTATAAAAACTATAAATGAAAGCAAAGCTTATATCATAAGTGTGGATATACCATCAGGTATAAATGCAGATACAGGGGAAAAGATGGGGGAATGTGTATATGCTGATGAAACTATTACCTTTGGATGTATTAAGCTTGGGGAGGTTCTCCTTGAAGGTAGAAAGGCCTGTGGAAATCTTATAGTAGAAAATATATCAATTCCTGATAAATGCATAGAAGAACAAAATATTAGATGTACTACAAGTTATAAAGATTATCCATTAAACCTTTTAAGAAAAAGAGAAGTGCATACAAACAAGGGCGATTATGGGAAGGTATATATTATTGGCGGCAGTTATCTTATGTCAGGAGCGGTAATTTTATGTGCCAAAGGAGCTTTAAATTCAGGATGTGGTTTAACAACCTGTGTTATTCCGGACAGCATATTAAATAGAGTGGGAAGCGGGGTTTTTGAATCCACCTTTATAACCTATGATGAAAATTTAGGCTTAAATAAGGATGTAATGGATAATATTATAGAAAAGGCAGATGCTATTGTTTTTGGCATTGGAATGGGGAGAAATAAGAATGTGGAGGAGGCATTAACATATTTTTTGGAGAACTTTGAGAAACCAATTGTAATTGATGCAGATGGAATTAATGCCCTTTCAAATATTAAATCTGTGCTTAAAAATTCAAAAGCAAAGGTAATAATAACTCCTCATCCTAAGGAAATGGAAAGACTTACAGGTCTTGAAGTATCCTATATCAATAAAAACAGGAAAGCTGTGGCTGAAAATTTTGCAAAGGAGTATGGATGTACAGTTTTACTAAAAGGTGCCAGCACAGTGGTTTCTGACGGTGAAAATGTTTATGTCAACACTTCGGGAAATCCAGGTATGGCTTCAGGGGGATCAGGAGATGTGCTTACAGGAGTTTTAGCATCTTTTGCTGGTCAAGGTTATAGTCCCTATGAGGCTTCAATATTAGCAGCTTATATCCATGGCGCTGCAGGAGATAGTGCCTATGAGGATTTTGGATATGGACTTCATGCAGAGAATATTGCAAATTATTTAGGAAAAAATATCAGGTAACTTAATAAAATATTAAACTAAATTTGATTAATATGCATAATTTATATATTAAAAATGTAAATATAAATTATGCATATCTATCTGCTGATTTTAATAAATTATAACAGCAAGGTATTTTAGGTGAGGAATGTTGAGAAAAATCAGTATATTCTTAATATTGCTTATATTTGTAACTTCTTGTGGACAGAGAACAGGAAAAACAAACGATTTTAATAAGTTCTTTCAGAAATTTAATAGCTATAAAGCAAATGCTGAGATAACTGTCTATGGTAATAAAGGTACTTCTAAGTATAAGGTTGTGCAGTATTTTATGAGCCAAAGTAAGCTTAGAATTGAAATTTTAGAACCTGATAATTTAAAGGGCAACATAATAATATACAACGATAACAATAAAATATTGTATAACCCGCTTATAAACGAAAAGATAGTTTTACCAAAGGGACAGGATGATAAATTTACTTATATGGGTATCATTACAAAGGAGGTGTTTTTTAACGAAAATACTAAAGCTGAAAAAGAAAGGAAAGGTGATATAGAATATATTAAAATAAAAGCAGCTATACCAGAGAGCAATAAATATAAGAAGACCGCGGTTCTTTACATGGATGAAAAAAACTATTATCCTGTATTAATGGAAGTCATTGATGAAATGGGAAGAACTACAATGACTGTAAAGTATAGTAGTTTTGAACTTAATCCTGATTTTGATGAAAGCATATTTACTATACAGTAATTTAAAGGATTATTTTTGATTTGTAAAGGGATGAAGGGTGGTTAACATGTTTAGTGAAATAAGACCCTATTATGCTGAAATAAATATTGATAATTTCAGAAATAATATTAAGGAGATAAAAAAAATAGCCATGGGCAGGAGTATTATTGCAGTTATAAAAGCGGATGCCTACGGGCATGGGGCTGTGGAACTCTCAAGAGTGCTTGAAGATGAAGGCATAGATTACGTTGCAGTTGCTGTTCTTTCAGAAGCTTTGGAGCTAAGGAGAGGTGGATATAGCGGATCAATATTGATACTTGGTTATACTCCTTCTAATTTTGTTAGTGAGCTAATAAAAAATGATATAACACAGTCGGTGTTTTCTTATGAGCTTGCAGAAGCTATATCAAAAGAAGCCCAAAAGCAGGGTAAAACAGCTAAAATTCATATTGCACTAGATACGGGAATGTCAAGAATTGGTTTCCTTTATGAAGAGAAATCTATTGAAGAAATAAAAAGAATTGCTTTATTAAAAAATATTTATCTTGAGGGTATTTTTACTCATTTTTCAACAGCAGATGAATTGGATAAAACATTTTCAAATATACAGCATGAAAGATTTAAAAAAATGGTAGAGAGGCTTTCCAATGAAGGAATAAATTTTGAAATTAAGCACATAGCTAACAGTGCAGCGATAATTGATATGCCAGAAACCCTATATAATGCTGTAAGACCAGGGATAATACTTTATGGGTATTATCCTTCTAATACTGTAAATAAGCAAAGATTAAATTTAAAGCCTATTATGACTTTAAAGGCAAAAGTTGTCCATGTTAAAGAGGTACCTAAAAACACACCTATAAGCTACGGAAGGAGATATACAACTAAAAAAACAACTAAAATAGCTACTCTTCCTTTTGGATATGCAGATGGATATTCAAGGGCTATGGCCGGTAAGGGGAAAGTAATAGTAAATGGTAAGTTAGCCCCTGTAATAGGAACAATATGCATGGATCAGTGCATGGTAGACGTTTCTGAGTGCGGTGATGTAAACATTGGGGATGAAGTTGTTGTAATGGGAGAAGAGGATGGACTTTCAAATAATGCTGATTTTATTGCAAATGCCTTAAATACTATAAATTATGAAGTACTTTGTATGGTATCTAAGAGAGTCCCAAGGGTATACATTGAAAATAATAAAATAATTAAAATAAAAAACTATATTTAGAAATATTTTTTAATAATGTTGGAAATAATTATATTTAAGAATATATTTAAAAACTTTGCAATAATAGAAAATAATATGTTATAATTTATATATTATTTATTATAACTGCTTATATACATATATATATTACAGCTATAAGAGGATTTACTTGATATTAATTGATATAGTGCGTTTACATATATACATAGGTGAATTTAGGGGGTAAAAACATGTCGGAAAACAAGAAGATTGTTATAAGTCTCCCGCAGAATTTGCTGGAAGAATTTGATGAAATAGTTGAATGCAAATCAAGCAGGAATAGGAGTAAATTTATCGAGGAAGCTGTCATACTATATATTAAGGAGCAGAGAAGTGTGAAAACGAATGAACTTATGAAAAGGGGCTACTTAGAGATGGCCGAAATCAACTGCGAAATAGCTGAATTTGGTATATCATGTGATTGCCAAGAACTTTTAAAATATGAAGCAGAGCTAGCGGAGAGTGATATTATATATGGCACAGGTGGTGAAAAGAGGAGATATTTTTTATGCTGATTTAAGCCCAGTAATAGGTTCTGAGCAGGGTGGAACAAGACCTGTTTTAATTATTCAAAATGATATTGGAAATAAGTACAGCCCAACCATAATTGTGGCTGCAATTACATCTCAAATTAATAAGGCAAAGCTTCCTACCCATGTTGAGATAAGCTATGAAGATCACGGACTTAATAAGGATTCTGTAATTCTATTGGAACAAATAAGAACAATTGACAAAAGAAGGTTAAAAGATAAGATTGGTCGTATAAGTGATGAGCTTATGGAAAAAGTTAACCAAGCGCTTATGATTAGTATTGGGACAGCTGATATAACACAGAATTATTATTAAAATATCTAATAGACTTAAAAGCTCCGGAGTGTTCCGGGGCTTTTTGTATAGATGATTTTTTTATCCAATGGCTACCATTTGTAATACCCCGCCTCAGGCGGGGTATTACAAATGCTACGCCATCGGATTGGTTCTTCTGAGAATTACTTAATCATAGTTTCAATACTTAGAATTAATTGATATAATGATTATGAAAAGGTAATCGTATATGTTTTTATTAAAATAAGGGAGGTTAAAAATGAGTAGAGATATTGAAAGTTTAAAAAAAGTTGCGGTTAATGTAAGACAGGATATTATTGAAATGATTACAGAATCTGCTTCGGGACATCCAGGCGGTTCTCTTTCAGCTGTTGAAATTTTAACTGCATTATATTTTGGTGAGATGAGGATTAATCCTGAAAATCCAAAATGGGAGGATAGAGATAGATTTGTTCTTTCAAAGGGTCATGGAGCACCAGCTTTATATTCTGTCCTTGCTGAAAGGGGATTCTTTGATAAAAAAGAGCTTATGACATTAAGAAAGATTGGTTCAATGCTTCAAGGACATCCTAACATGAATGAAACTCCTGGCATTGATATGTCTACAGGCTCTTTGGGCCAGGGAATTTCTGCAGCTAATGGCATGGCAATAGCAGGTAAAATTGATAATAAGGACTATAGAGTTTATGCACTTTTAGGTGACGGAGAACTTGAAGAGGGGGAAGTATGGGAGGCAGCTATGACTGCAGCTCACTATAAGCTTGATAATTTAACAGCTTTCATTGATCATAATGGGCTTCAAATAGATGGACCTATAACTTCCGTTATGAGCCCTGAACCAGTTTCAGATAAGTTTAGAGCTTTTGGATGGAATGTTATTGATATAGATGGTCATAATTTTGATGAGATATTTAAAGCAATAGATATGGCAAAATCAGTAAAGGGAAAACCCACAATGATAGTTGCAAAGACAGTCAAGGGTAAAGGGGTTTCCTTTATGGAAAATAATGCAGCTTGGCACGGTACAGCACCAAATAAGGAGCAGTGCGAAAAAGCATTAAGTGAAATTAGGGGGTGCAAGTAATGGCAAATTCAGCAACAAGAGAAGCATATGGCAAGACCCTTGTTAAGCTTGGAGAAGAAAATAAAAATATAGTTGTTCTTGATGCAGATCTTTCAAAATCTACAAAAACTGCAGGTTTTGCAAAAGCTTATCCTGAAAGATTTATTAATATGGGTATAGCAGAGGGGGATATGATGGCTACTGCTGCGGGCCTTTCAACTTGCGGGAAAATTCCTTTTGCAAGTACGTTTGCTATTTTTGCAACAGGGAGAGCCTTTGAACAAATAAGAAATTCCATATGCTATCCAAATTTAAATGTAAAGGTTGCAGCTACTCATGCAGGGCTAACTGTTGGTGAAGATGGGGCATCCCATCAAGCTATTGAAGACTTATCTTTAATGAGAAGCATTCCAAATATGACGGTTATATGCCCAAGTGATGATGTGGAAACGGAAGCAGCAGTAAGAGCAGCAGCGGAATACTACGGGCCAGTTTACATAAGGCTTGGCAGATCATCAGTACCAACAATAAATAATAGACCTGGGTATAAGTTCCAAATTGGAAAGGCAGTTGTATTAAAAGAAGGTTGTGATGTTTCAATATTTGCAACGGGGATAATGGTGAGTGAAGCTCTCAAAGCAGCTGATGCTTTAAAAGAAAAAGGAATTGATGCAGAGGTTATTAACATTCATACATTAAAACCAATTGATAGCGAAGCAATAATTAAATCTTGCAAAAAAACAGGTTGTGCTGTAACCTGTGAAGAACACAGCATTATTGGCGGCCTTGGAAGTGCTGTTATGGAAGTGTTGTCTGAAGAATGCCCTGTTTATGTAAAAAGGATAGGCGTTATGGATAAGTTTGGGGAATCCGGAAAGCCTAATGAGGTTTTGAAAGCTTATGGCCTTACTTCAGAAAACATTGTGAGGGCTGCTGAGGAAGTATTCAGTAAAAAAAATAATTAGGGAGAAAGCAAAAGCTTTCTCCTTTAAAATATATTTTAGCATTTGTTAGATATTTTATGGATGGTAGCAATTCAATGAGGGGGAATTAGGAGGACAATATGGAAACATTTAGAAATTACTTTTATAAGGTTTTTACTTTAATGACAAGAATTGTTTTAATTTTTGAGATAATAAATGATTTTAGGTCTAAAGATACTTATTGTTTGTCAGTTGGATTAGCAGCAATTTTACTGACATTTTTGCCTAAACTCGTAGAAAAAGTATTAAAAAAGAATAATGAATTAATTTCATTTTTATTTATGCTGTTTATTTTTCTCGCATCCTATCTTGGTACATTAAAAAGATTTTATGCAATATTTCCATGGTGGGATTCTGCAGTTCACTTCCTATCGGGGATAATATTAGGGCTTATAGCTTTTTGTGCTTTAAAAAATGTAGATATATTTAAAAATACTGAATCTATTAAATTTAGGATCTTTGCATTGATATCTATAATTTCTTTTGCTACACTTTGTGGGGTCTTATGGGAAATATATGAGTTTACAATGGACAATATTTTGGGAACGGACATGCAGGTTGTAGAACTTACAGGAGTTGCAGATACAATGGGAGATCTTATAGCAGATTTTTTTGGCGGAACGATAATAGGTATATATGGATTTACTGCATTTAAGAATAAAACTAATTCCCCATCTAAATATACAAAGAACTTTTAAGGATTAAAATGCTAGACAAGCTGTAGGGAACGGTTCCGCCTCACTAAATTCTGATCGCCCTGTAAATGCTGCAGAATGGAATTGTTACTGGGTATTGGCACCGTTCTGCTCTCATAGATTCCACTTGTTCATCAACGGAACGAACGGTCAAGACCGTTCCCTACATTTTATTAATTCCAAGGGCTCCAATTCCCGTTTAGGTGCCAGCTATTTGATATTTAAAACTATTAAATGTCAAATGGGCTGGCACCTAATATTTAAATTCCTCATCTAAATATACAAAAAACTTTTAAGGGACACAGCTATAAATATCATAACATTTTGAATTAAATATATATTCATTTTCTGCATATCCGTTAAATATTGATATTGTGTAGATTAATAATACATGATAAAATATTTATGCATAGATTTTTTTTGTAATATAGGGGGTGCAGAGATGAAATCAAAATTTTCAATCAAAGAGTTTATTATTATTACTATTGGAATGGTTATGGTTGCTGGCGGACTTTACTATTTTTTAAATCCCAATAATCTGGCAACAGGCGGGGCTTTTGGTCTTGCAGTTGTTCTTTCAAGCTTCTTTCCCAAGTTAAATGTCGGGCTTTTAATGATGATGATTAATGGTGCTCTTTTTATAATTGCCTTTCTCTTTATAGGCTCGGGTTTTGGAGCTAAAACTATTTATGCCAGCCTTGGGATTTCAGGTATGGTATGGCTGTTTGGAATCGTAACACCTATTAAAAAATCTGTTACTGATGATATACTTATTGATTTGATTTTTGGTGTTTTAATATCGGGAGTAGGTATGGGAATAGTGTTTAATCAAAATGCATCCACAGGAGGCACAGATATAGTTGCTAAAGTATTAAATAAATTTTTTCACATAGGCATTGGGAAAGGACTTTTCCTTTCAGATTTTTTTATTACATTAGTAGCAGGGTTAAGATTTGGACCAAAAACAGGTATGTATGCACTTCTTGGAGTAATATTAAATAGTTATGTTATAGACAGCGTGATTGAGGGGTTAAGTGTATGCAAGGAGGTTACTATAATAAGCGATAGAGGGAAAGAAATTAAAAAGTTTATTATGGGAGATCTCGAAAGAGGAGTAACTGTTTATGACGCTAAAGGAGCCTATACAGGTGAAATAAAAGAAGTAATGATTACGGTTATGAGCCAGAAAGAATTTATAAGACTTAGAAGGTTTATAAGAGAAGAGGATCCTAAAGCATTTATTACAGTTAATAATGTGCATGAAGTTTTAGGTGAAGGGTTTAAAGATATTGTAGAGTAAAATAAGAAAAGATGGGTTGATGTAAAACGTGAAAATCAAACAATATGTTGAATCGTGCAAAGATTTAAATTTAATGTACTTTGATATGCTCCCTTCCATATAAACAAGTGAAAAAATAAAAATTTGTTTATATAGAGGGGAGCATATTATGGTTGGAGATATAAAAACTTTTTATTTTTTCATCTGTCTACTTGACAGGGAGCAGTTCATAGTTCACTTCGATAGCCCCTTTTTGATACATATTATTACGGCGTTTTTTAAAATTAATCATAAATTACCATCAAAATTTGATTCAAATTGTCTTTGATTTATGTTATTATAATATCTATAAAAGAATTTTGAAAATAATTGTTGATTATATGCAGGAAAAGATAAGGTATATGTCTAATATACAAATATAAAGTTCTTTTAAAGACTTAGGTGGAGCTTGCTTATAGGGAATCCTTAGGGAATCCTCTTCCCATCTGGGCCTTAGAAGGGACGATCTATGGGTGTAGCATCCGTTATTCCCTGTTTTAAGCAAGGTATTACGGATGGTAGCCATCGGATAAGGCGATTCTTAGGTTCGCTTAGTAGAGTCTTCTTATAAGTTGCCTTTTTCAAAGTGAGCCTTAGAAGAGCCAATCCAGGGGCGTACCAGCCGTTTGAATATTACGGATGGTAGCCATCGGATAAGGTGATTCTAGACTTAAGTGGAGTCTGCT
>ENA-UOOM01002129-UOOM01002129.1-fermentation-metagenome-genome-assembly--contig:-NODE-2129-length-16994-cov-20.591121_pt1 | contig 16994 bp, 14 predicted proteins | sample MGYA00245781_ERZ724031 | MGnify/ENA primary metagenome ERZ724031 (study PRJEB28704, sample SAMN03018317) | fermentation metagenome | biome: anthropogenic terrestrial biome; feature: soil... | reverse complement strand
ATACCGGATATTCTTGTAGTTATTTTTGTTGCTGTACTTGGCTTCTTCGGAATACGTCAACAAGGAATTTTCACTGATGTTGTTGTTTCCCAAAAAGAGATGGATGATTCCATGCAGGAAAAAGAAAGTTATAAGAGATCGGGATTAAAAAGTTCGGACGCTGAAATTCTGCATCAACGGCTACTGGATTTAATGGACAATGAAAAGCCTTATCTAGAACCAAAATTATCGCTAAGCCAGTTGGCCGAAAAGTTAACCATTACTCCCAACAACCTTTCTCAAATCATAAATCAATGCGATGAAAAAAATTTTTATGATTTCGTGAACGGTTATAGAGTTCAGGAATTTATTTCTCTCGCTACTTCTCCACAAAACAAGAATATGAACCTGCTGGGTATTGCTTTGGATGCAGGTTTTAACTCGAAATCATCTTTTAATCAGGTTTTTAAAAAGACAACCGGTAAAACGCCACGGGAGTATCTTTCAGCTAATTAACCCAGACGTCTAACGTAAAAAAGGTGCAATCCCTCCCGATTGCACCTTTTTTATGTCCAATCCGTTTGTTTCGGACGATGCACTTTCTTATTTCCCCGACTTTTGTATCATAATTTTTAAATGCAAAAAAAGTTATGAAAACAAACTCAATCATTACAACATTTATTTGTATCGTTTTTTTATTTAATTTTTTTGTCGTTCAAGCTCAATCGAACGTACAAGTGATAAAAGGGAAAGTTTTTGATGTGGAATCGCACGAACCACTTGTTGGGGTAACCATTGTAGTGGATGGAAGTGATCCCATAATTGGGACAACTACCAATACCGAAGGAAATTTCGTTATTGAAGGTATTTCACTCGGACGTCACACATTAAACGTGTCTTATATAGGTTATGAATCTTTGGTGTTACCTCAGATTCTTGTTACTTCGGGCAAGGAAGTGCTTTTGCAAGTTAGTTTAAAGCAGAGTGTTTTGGAAATGGACGAAGTAGTGATTTATGGCAGCCAGGACAAAGGCCGTCCGCAAAATACTATGGCAAATGTAAGCGCAAGATCATTTACCGTTGAAGAAACACGGCGATATGCCGGCGGCCTTGATGACCCTGCGCGATTGGTATCGGCATTTTCGGGAGTTACTACCGGAAGTTTGCAGGATAATTCCATCATCGTGCGAGGCAATGCTCCGCAAGGTGTAGCGTGGCGACTCGAAGGCATTGAAATACCTACTCCTCATCATTTTGCGGGAGCAAACGTTACTGGTGGAGGAATGGTTACCCTGTTCAGCAGTCAGATAATGGCTAATTCCGATTTTTATACAGCCGCTTTTCCGGCCGAATATGGTAATGCACTTGCCGCCGTATTCGATATGAAACTCCGTAACGGAAACAGCGATAAACACGAACATACGGCTCAAATCGGATTATTAGGCATTGATATAGCGTCGGAAGGGCCTTTCTCAAAAAAATCTGATGCGTCGTACTTGTTTAATTATCGATATTCTACCTTCGGCTTGTTGGCTGATATGAAACTTATCGACACAGAGCAGATTTTCAAGTATCAGGATTTGTCTTTCAAATTGAATTTCCCGATGGGCAGAGCTGGTGTTTTATCGCTCTGGGGTATAGGCGGAAAAGACCGGGCTACTGAAGCAGTAGAAAAAGATTCGGAGAAATGGGTGGTGGATTTCGACAGAATATCGTTTGTCTGGGATACGTATATTGGCACGGCCGGGCTTAGCCACAAAATAATAACCGGCCACAATACCTATCTGAATTCTACGGCTGCTTTCTCGGGAACACGTAACAAGATGGTAACCGAATATATAAATGATGATTTCAGTTTGCAACCCGACATGGACTTAATCACAAATTCTTCAACCGTTACCCTTGCTACTGTACTTAATCACAAATTTAACGCAAAACTGACAATGCGAAACGGGTTAACGTATAAAAGACTTGGATATGACCTGAGTATCGCGGGAACACAGGATTATGTACCCGGAACTTACCGTCCGTTGTTGAAAGAAAACGGAAACACCAATCACTATGAGGCCTTCACACAATTTAAATACGACGTATCGCCCGGAATTTCATTAAATGCCGGAGTACATGCCCAATATTTTGAGTTGAGTAAGGAATTCCAGGTTGAGCCGCGTGCCGGAATGCGTTTTGCCTTGAATCCCAATCACGTGATAAGCTTGGGATACGGAATGCACAGCCGTCCCGAAGAATTGAAAATGTATTTTATGGAAATTAATGGAGAAAAGCCTAATAAAGAACTGAAACTTTCTAAAGCTCATCATGTTGTGCTGGGATACGATTGGCGTATTTCCCGAAATATGCGTTTCAAAGCCGAAAGTTATTATCAGCACCTGTATGACGTTCCGGGGGAAGAGGGTTCATCGTTTTCTCTCATCAATTACAAACAAGATTACATGTTGCTCAAAAAGTTGACAAATAATACGATCGGCCGCAATTACGGTTTAGATTTGACATTAGAAAAATTTCTTAGCAACAACTATTATTACTTGCTCACTGCATCGCTTTTCGATGCCAGATATAAAGCGGGAGACAACGTGTGGCACAACACTCGATACAATAAAGGCTATGTTGCCAATCTGCTTTTTGGCCGCGAACATTTCTTCAAAAATAATAAACGAACATTGGATTATAACATTCGATTAAATGTAACCGGTGGCGAACGTTACTCTCCTGTGATGGAAGCGGAAAGTATTGCGCAGCAAAAAATTGTGACCGATGAAACCCGTGCTTTCTCTATGCAACACGACCCGGTATTTTATGCCGATTTCACGGTGAGTTATCGGATAAATCACAAAAAAGCATCGAGCCAGATATCGTTGCAGGTGAAAAACGCTTTTTGTACGCCAGTGGTTGAGAATTTTAATTATAATTTCAAAACAAATAAGGTACAGTTAGATAAAAACAAGCCTATGCTACCTGTTTTGAGTTATAAGATAGAGTTTTAGGTGCTTGATAATCAACTCCGGAGTCGTTCTCATCATGATAGAAAATGGTGCATTTATGTTACAAAGGAACGACGAGGACGAGGTTCTATACCAATCCTGTTTTTGTAAAGAGCAGATAATAAATTGACAGAACTGAATAAAAATTTAAAACGCACTTTCATTAGTGCGTTTTTTTATACTTTACATCCTCAATTCTTAACAAAAACGTAACCAAAAACGAGGGTGAATCATCTGAAAATCAGTTAAATTTGCTTCAAATTCTCATTGAAAAATAAATGAAAATAAAAAATTTACTCATTTTTCTCTTAATAATCCTTTCTATAGGAGCGATTGCAGGAGGTGGCAGTTTTTTATTGTTTCCTGAAGGATATTTGGGTATGACGCCTGAAAGCATGTTGCAACACTCACCTTTCCCAAACTTTCTGATTCCCGGTATCATTTTGTTTACCGTTTTTGGAGTGATTCCTCTTTTTGTAGTCTGGGGATTACTGAAACAAAAAAGTTGTAAATCGGCGCAAGCAGTAAATATTTTTCAGGATATGCACTGGTCGTGGTCGTTTGCAGTTTACACGGGTTTCGCACTCATTATCTGGATTTATATGCAAGTATATTTTCTACAAAGTTTTCATTTGCTGCATTCACTTTATTTTTTTTACGGGATTTTAATTTTGGTTGTTGCTTTACTTAAACCGGTACGGGAATTTTATCGGAAATAAATCCAGTGTCGCTCTTTTAATTGCTATTTTGACGATTTTTTCCATCACTACAGGCCTGATTGATTTCGATGCTGGGATAAGTCATTTTTTGTCAATATCAATAGCGATGAAACAATAATTTACCGTTAAGGGCCTGTATAAGAATGAATCAGATTTTTTCACACCTGTTTTAGGGCGTGTCCGCTGGTTATCTGAAGAGCAACGACAGAAAAAGATCAGGAAAATAATTCAAAAAAAATAAGTAAAACAAATTTAAATGGAAGCAAACAAGAAAGCACCGGTTTATTATTCCGATAGAATAACAATCAATTCATCGGCACAAAATGTTTGGAATAAACTTTCCGACATAGAGAATTGGCCAAAATGGCAAAAAAACATTGAATATGCCAGGCTAAATGGGAAGCTTGCGTCCCAAACTACTTTCGACTGGAAAAGCGGAAGTTCAAAAATTCACTCTACACTCCATACCGTGAAAGCTCCTATTGAAATTGGATGGACAGGCAAATCGATGGGAATAAATGCAGTTCATAATTGGAAAATCAGCTCGATGGGAAATACCACTGAAGTCTTTGTGGAAGAGAGTATGGAAGGTATTTTAGCGAATCTGATGAAAGGCTACTTAAATAAAATAGTGAAAAGAGAACTTCAAAAATCATTGAGTGAATTGAAACTGGCCTGTGAATAATATTTTAATAATGGAAGCAAAACACATTCACCCTTATTTGCCTCACTCGCCTGAAAGACGACATTTTCATAACCGTATGCAAGTGAGGAGCGAACGCAGCTTACGGTATATGATGCCACACTACAGCATCCGCCTGAAAGGCGGCACTTAAACATCTGTATGTCCCACCACTTCGGGCGAAGTTTTCCGGCATTGTTTTACCGCAGGCGAATAAATCACCTACGGTTATGAAAATATGGCTTTCCAAGACTATTGGGTAAGAATACGGATATTCATTAAATATAAATATCTTTCAACGGTATTTATGATGCTTTATGATTTCATCTTTTTTGAAAGAAACAGGTTCGCAAAAGTCTGCAAATTCTGTCCACACCTCAATGGGAGCGTTAAAAATGCCATCAAATGTTTCTTTTAAGATTTTTGCAAGCATTTGTTTCAGATGTGTAAGTTTCTGCTTCGGGATATGAAGCAGAAACTGTATTATATGTCCAGTGTATTCAATAAAATCTAAATTTTGCTGTCTAACTTTTTTGGCTATTTGTTTATATCTCAGTAAATTATACAGAAAACTTAAATCTTCAGCAAAAGATAACCTAATACCCCTTAAAATGATTATAAAACCAGCAAAACAACGACAGTAATTGTTTACTGATACTTATAACTTTTATTCTACAAATTCCTCTGCAACTACAGTAAGCTTCTGTTTTAAATCGGTATAGCTACCATACTTATCCGAAAAGATGACATTGTCTATTTTCCATCCGTTTTCATTTATAAGTTCTACCGTGTCACTCCAGCTTTCGTTGTTGGGTGATTCAAATTTAAAATCGACAATCGCTTCCGCCTTGTCGCCATCGATTTTTACTTTATTGATTTCGAAAGAAGTGTAACCGTCGTATAGACTGGAAAACACACTGCCTTCTAAAACAACGGGCTTTTCTGTGGGATACTCACTGTTTTTAATCCTTTCTTCATCCAGTTGGGTAACAGTAACCATACGATTCATCAGGCGCATCAGATCCTCCGAAAACAGGGAGGAGTCAATGGTACGATCATATATGCTTGCCTGATTTTCATAAACCGTGTTAATTTTTTCGGTAATTTCATTTTTATCGGTGGTGCTGTTGCCGCAGCTGACAAAAATGAAAATGGCAACCATCGCCAAAAGTAATTTCTTCATAATTGTTTTTAATTTTATAGTTAATTTGTTAGGCAAATGTGATTTTTGGAAGAATATGTCAAAATATTATCCGGATACAAAAATACTAAATAAAGCTCTCCGAAACAATTTATGAAAATAGAAAACATCAAGAAAGTATTAATTGGTTCAAAAAAATATTGTACTTTTATTCTTTAGAATTGAAGTCCTGATTTTCTTTAAAATTATAAAAATACGTTCCAGAACCCATCATTTTGGAGCGTATTCTGCTTAAAATTTAGCTTGACGAATTCTAATTCAGCTAGACTAAACATTATAAAACTTAAAATAGACATGAAAAAGTTCTCTATCTTCCTAATGTTATGCAGCGCGTTATCGCTACAAGCTCAACTTCGCAACAACGATGTGTATGAGATAACCGAAATGAATCGTTCTCAGGTGAGAAGCGAAATTCGCATTCCCGATTTTGATGGTTATAAAACACTCAAATGTGATTTTCACATACATACCGTCTTTTCCGACGGAAAGGTTTGGCCCGATCTCCGAGTAGCGGAAGCCTGGCAGGAGGGTTTGGATGCCGTTGCCATTACCGACCACATCGAATACCGGCCAAATAAAGAGATACTGAAAGGGGATTTGAACGAATCTTATAAAATAGCCAAAAGAGCGGGCGACGGCATCAGGTTCATGGTAATTCACGGAATAGAAATCACCCGGAGCAAACCATTAGGACATCTCAACGCACTTTTCATCAATGATGGGCTGCCGATGGATGTGGAAGAACCGCTTGACGCCATCGATGAAGCCATAAAACAAGGTGCTTTCATCATGTGGAATCATCCCGGTTGGCCGGACGATAAATCCACCTTGTATCCCGTGCACGAAAAGCTGATAAAAGCCAATAAAATCCACGGCGTGGAAGTGTTTAATTATATGGAATATTATCCGGTAGCTTTTGATTGGTGCAGAGACAATGGTCTGGCTTTTATGGCAAATACAGATATGCATGGGTTAGTTAATATCGATTATGGTGCAAAGAACAAGATTCGTCCCATGACACTTGTTTTAGCCAAAGAGCGAACGATCGAAAGCATTAAGGAGGCGTTATTCGCCAAACGGAGCATCGCTTATTTTAACGGCGAATTGGCTGGGAAACAGGAACATCTGAAAGGTTTGCTAAAGGCTTCACTCAAAATTCGCATTATTAATGATAAGTATGCGGAAGTGACCAATATTTCCGATATAACGTATCGTGTAATCGGAGGAGGAAATTCATACATTTTCCCTGCTCAAAAAACCATTTTAATGGCTGTTCCCGGATATGATACTATTTTCACAGTTGAAAACTGTCACACTGGAAGTAATGAAAAATTGACAGTAACTGTATCGGATTTCGATTTTTAAAACATAAAATCAATAACTTATAAAAATAAATACCCCATGAACAGACGAAATTTTATCAGAAATGTCTCAGCACTTTCTACGCTAACTATCTTGAAACCTGAAATCGTTTTTGCAACGAATAATAATTCTGCTGTAAGAATCGGACTTGTGGGATGTGGTTCTCGTGCAACAGGAATACTGGGAAGTATGGTTGATAACGCCAATATTCAGATGACAGCGCTTGCCGATATTTTTGAAGACCAATTGATAAAAGGAATAGATTTTGCGAACGGACTGAATAAGAAAAGAAATTATGCAGCTGTAGTGAAAAATAAAACCTATGTGGGATCTGATGCATACCTGAGATTGCTGGAAAATAAGGATGTAGATGCCGTTGTTATTGCTTCTCCGGGCTATTCTCATCCTCAGATACTGGAAGATACAGTCGCGGCCGGAAAGCACGTGTATTGCGAGAAACCGCTTGCGGTAGATGCGGACGGATGCAAACAAATTATCAGAACGGGAAATAATATTAACGGAAAAGTTTCCGCTTTCGACGGCTTCCAGATTCGTTATGCAACTCCTTACGTTGAAATGGCTAAAAGAATAAAAAGAGGCGATATAGGTGAAGTTGTTACCGTTCAGTTGTACTATCTTTCATCGGGTGCGGCTATTCATCCTCATGAAGGAATGTCGTACGACGAAATACGAATCCGCAATCATTATCATTTTCACGAAATTTCAGGCGGATGTTATCTCGATCAAGCCATTCACATGATCGACGTCTGCAATTGGATTCTCGGCGATACACCGCTTTATGCGATTGGTGACGGCGGTAAAAAAGGTGGAGTGGATTTTGGAAATGCATGGACAAATTATCAGGTAATTTACAAATACCCAAACGATGTGAACGTTTCGGTTCATTCATCCAAATTCGGGAAAGTTTTTGGTGACGTATGCGCCAGGTTCATTGGAACAAAAGGATTGGCCGAAGCACATTACAGTGGTGGAGTCTTCATCAACGGCGATAATAAATGGGATTCTGGAATTGTGCGTTCTGCAGCGGAACTTACGCCGGAATCGATTGCTAGAGGTGCAAGTTCGTCTTCATTAGACGATGCCGATCCCAACAAAGGCAAGGCTTTTATCGAAAGTATTACGAGTGGAAAGTATTTGAATCAACTGGAATCGGGTTGCAATTCAACGTTAAGTGCTATTCTGGGAAGAGAAGCTTCATCGAGACAAGAAAAGATAACGTGGGACGAACTTATTTACACTCCGCAACGAATTGACCCGAAATTGGATTTAAAACAGTTTGCCAGTAAATAAAACCTGAAAAATATTTTGTAAAGGTTCAAAAAACATATAACTTTGCAGCCACAAAAATAAAAAGTAGCGGAGGCTACATTTCTAAAGAGTTAGTGAAGTCCGCCCGGATGGCGGAATTGGTAGACGCGCTAGTTTCAGGGACTAGTGTTGGAAACGATGTGCAGGTTCGAGTCCTGTTCCGGGCACTTCGCAAACATGTTTGCGCAGGTGGTGAAATTGGTATACACGCTACTTTGAGGGGGTAGTGCCGGTTACGGCGTGTGAGTTCGAGTCTCATCCTGCGCACCAATATGCTATAATAAGCAGATTTTCAGCAATATCCAAGTTCATGTAGCTTAAGAGTGAACAAAAGCAACATGAAGTATGAAAATCAATCAGAGAAAGTACACAACTCCTTTAATTCACTGAATACGGTCTCTTCAGTTTCGTAATTGGAAAGACTTTTTACCGACTTTAATAGATTCCTTATTTCGAAAATAAAATTCACCTATTCCGGATTTTCGACACAATTCCTCCTATATTGAACACTTAACTAGCGTTAGTCTGACCTTTTTTTATTAATTCTTTGCTTTTGTTATTCGTCTCTGTATAAAGTGACTTTGTTATAAAATTAGTTGTTTTTCTGAAATGACTAAGCTAAATTTGCACTTACTGATAAACATTATATTGAAGACATACAAGGATCTCAAAACAACTCCATACCCTATAATTATAATATACTGATAATCAATTTAAATCACATTTCTGTGTCGTAATGAAAAAAAAGCTATTTTTCTATCTGTTAAGCTTATGTAGCTTACTTAGTGTCTGTAACCTCTATGGACAGAATTTTAAATTAGGCGATTCCGGTTATTTCCAGAATAACGGTGTTAATGTAATGGCTTATGATGATATTTACCCGGAAGGACATCAGGGCGGGGTATCGCTCATTATGCACGGTAATAGGATTGCAACTAATGGAGATATCCGTTTTGAACCTGCACCCGGACAATGGCAACCGGTTCCCAAACAAAAAAAACGCGATGCAAATATAAATGCAAATACCATTACCGCTTATATGACTTTTCCGGACTCATCTCGTCATATGACAGGTTTTAATCCGATGATTTATCCTGATTTTATGTTTAACTATACTGTGAGAGTACGAGGTGAAGGTAAAACTGTTGTTGTTACTGTTGATTTGGATCGTCCCGTTCCTGAAAAATTCCTTGGTAAAGTTGGTTTTAACCTGGAACTTTTTCCCGGAGCACTTTTTGGGAAACCTTGGATTATGGATGATCAAACAGGAATTTTTCCACAACAACCCAATGGTCCAACTCAATACGAACCTACAAACCATAACCATCAAGGTAATTTCAATCCAAGCGGAAAAGCTTCAGTTAAGCAGTTAACCGGAAATGGGTTTAGTCCGATTATTGCCGATGATATTGTATCTGAGCCTTACGCTGTGGGTAAGCGATTTACGGCTCGGCCTGATGATCCGTACAACAAATTTACAATTGAATCAAAAACTAATGATCTGAAACTATATGATGGTCGTATGAACCACAACAACGGTTGGTTCGTGGTTCGCAGTGAAGTGCCTTCGGGTAGAACTAATAATGCAATTGAATGGGTTATTACACCCAATATAGTTAACGATTGGCTATACAAACCTGTTATACAAGTTTCGCAAATTGGTTATCACCCAAATCAGCCAAAAGAGGCAGTTATTGAATTGGATAACAGGGATACAAGTCGTCAACAAATTAAACTTTGCCAGATTACCGATAAAGGTGAGAAAGAGGTTATTGTTAAAAATGGGGATGAATGGGGAAAATTTTTAAGATATGATTATTTGAAATTTGATTTTTCAGAGATAAAAGAAGAAGGCTTGTACCAGGTGCGATACGGTGATTCTAAGTCCTCTGTTTTTCGTATTTCCCATAATGTTTATGATAGAGGTGTATGGCAGCCTGTTTTGGAATATTTTCTGCCCGTACAGATGTGCCACATGCGTATTAACGAAAAATACCGTGTATGGCACGGTCTCTGTCACATGGATGATGCCCGAATGGCGCCTGTTGATTTTAATCACATTGATGGATATGTACAAGGTAATTCAACGTTGACGAAATATAAGGCCGGGGATGTTGTTTCCGGCTTAAATATAGGTGGATGGCACGATGCAGGGGATTTCGATCTTCGCATTGAATCTCAAGCAGGTGAGACCTATATTCTTTCATTAGCGCATGAATCTTTTGATGTGGATTATGACGTTACAAGCATCAATCAAATTTCACGTATAACTGAAATACATCAACCGGACGGTAAGTCCGACATTTTGCAACAAATTGAAAATGGAGCATTAACAGTAGTGGCTGGATATCGGACTTTAGGAAGATTATATCGTGGAATTATTTGCAACGACCTTCGTCAATATGTGATGCTGGGTGATGCTGCTGCAATGACCGATAATGTTTCAGATAATGATGACGATCGATGGGTCTTCACTGAAAATAACCCCGGTCGAGAATTAACTACAGCAGCTCAAATGGCCGCTGCATCACGTGCATTAAAAGGTTTTAACGATACTTTAAGCATCCAGGCCTTGCAAGTTGCCCGTGAACTGTATGAGGTAACAGAAGCAACAAACCGTTCAAGGTCAGCTAAAGTTCATGCGGCTGCTGAATTATATCTCACAACAAATGAAGATAAATACAAAAATTATTTACTTCAAGAAACTGAATATATAATCCAAAACATCGGAAGTGTTGGTTGGTTTCTGGGACGTGCAGAAAAAAGAATCAATAATACTGAATTCACAAATGCAGTTAGAAATGCCCTGCTTCATTATCGCGATCAATTAGACAAACAAGGTGCGGAAACACCATACGGAGTTCCATATCGCCCAAATATTTGGGGTGCCGGTTGGGATATTCAGCGTTTTGGCTATAATCACTACTTTCTGCACACAGCCTATCCCGATATTTTCACTCCCAAATATGTATATAATGCATTGAATTTCATTCTCGGATGTCATCCCGGGTCTAACACAGCTTCGTTTGCATCAGGTATAGGAGCTGTATCGGCTACTGTGGGTTATGGCTTGAACCGTGCTGATTGGTCATATATCCCCGGTGGAGTTATATCCGGCACGGCACTGATCCGTCCCGACTTTCCTGAATTACTTGAATTCCCGTTCTTGTGGCAACAAGTTGAGTATGTAATGGGTGGTGGCTCATCACATTATATGTTTTTAGTTTTAGCTGCACAACAATTATTGTCAAAATAATGTCCAATTTTATAAAGGTATTTTTATTGCTGATCACACTACAATTACCTTTCTCAGGAATTGTAAAAGCTCAGGCCGGGAAAGAACAAAAATTAGCGTGCGAGGTTCTGACTGATTTACAGGAAAACATACTCCCTTTTTGGGTAAAACATGCATCTGATCCTTCCGGGGGATTTTATGGAACAATCCTAAACAACGGGGTCCCCCTTCCTCAATCCCCAAAAGGTGGAGTTCTGAATGCACGTATTTTGTGGACATTCTCAAGAGCTTATTATTATTTTAAGAATGAAGAGTACAAGGAGTTAGCAGACAGAGCACAGGAGTATTTTATTCAATATTTCATCGATAAAAAATATGCTGGTTCATTTTGGACAGTGAATGCAGATGGTTCTCCACAAAATACAGCTAAGCAAACCTATGGAATTGCATTTGCCATTTATGGTATGGCAGAGCACTTTAGAGCTACGGGGAATAAAGAGAGTTTGAAACAAGCTGTTTCTCTTTACAACACTTTAGAAAAATATGCTTTCGACTCTGTTAATGGTGGATATATTGAATCTTTTGAGAGAGATTGGATGAAACCGGAAAAGTATGGCTACGATGGTTCAGGTATTGCTCCAAAAACCATGAATACCCATTTACACGTACTTGAAGCCTATACTTTGCTCTACGAAGTGTGGCCTGATAAAGGCTTGAAAAAACAACTTCGCAACTTGATCTCTGTTTTTTTAAACAAGATTATTAATAAAGAAACCTGGCATCAAAGACTTTATTTAACCATGGATTGGGAGAATCTTGAACATATTGATTCTTACGGACATGATATTGAGTTATCCTGGTTACTTTTAGAAGCTGCGAAAGTATTAAAAGATGAAGTACTGATAGATGAAGTAAAAGTTGTTTCCTTAAATCTTGTTGATACTCAAATGACTGAAGGGTGGAACAAAGTAGGATTTTTGAACTACGAAAGAGTGAATGGGGAATTAGACAGTAAGTTGGAATGGTGGCCTCAGGCTGAATCGGTAATTGCTTTTTTCAATGCCTGGCAGATGACGGGGGATGAGAAATACCTTGACGCTTCTGTTAAAACATGGGATTGGATTAAAACTAACTTAATTGATAACGAAAATGGAGAATGGTTTGGAGGATTAGATTCAAACAATAAACCAAATACCCGACGTCCAAAAGCCGATCTCTGGAAATGCCCATATCATAACAGCAGGATGGGATTTGAGTTGTATATTAGGTCAGGTTATTATTCACAACGTTAAAAGAAATTCTAACTCAGCACCCTAAAACCGAAGAAAATGAAAATACTTACTGCCGAACAGATCAGAGAAATTGATGCGAAAACAATAGCATACGAAAATATTTCTTCGCTCGAACTAATGAAAAGAGCCTCGAAAGCTTTTTTCGATTGGTTTACGGCAAAATTTACCGATAAAAATATCTCGATTTCGATATTCTCCGGAACAGGAAACAATGGCGGTGACGGATTGGTGGTTGCGCGAATGCTTCACAAATCGGGTTACAGGGTCAAGGTTTTTATTGTGGAATACAGCCAGCATTATTCGGATGATTGTGCGCACAACGTTCGCCGTGCTAAAGTTGAAAATATCTTTATTCAAAAGATAACAACAAACAATGAAATTCCCGATCTGTCTGATTACGATATAATTATTGATGCTATTTTTGGAATCGGACTTAACCGTGAAGTAACCGGAATAAGCCGTGAAGTGATTGAAAAAATCAATGAAAGCGGTAAGAAAATTATCAGTGTTGATGTTCCGAGCGGATTATCAATGAGTTCCACGACAAATTTTGCCGTTCAAGCCACGGAAACAGTAACAATGCAAATACCGAAACTCGCTTTGTATCTACCTGATAACGAAAACTTTACCGGAAACGTTCATCTTGTGGATATCGGATTGAGTGAGAAGGCAATAAATGACACCGAAACTCCTTTTTACTTCGTAACAAAACAAGGTATTAAGAAATTAATAAAACCGCTTAGAAAGTTTGCGCATAAGGGCACACAAGGGCACAGTTTGATTATCGGCGGCAGCATTGGAAAGATCGGTTCGTTGTACCTGGCGTCAAAAGCGGCGCTTAAAACCGGATGTGGATTGGTAACCGCATTTGTTCCCAGATGTGGGACTTCGGTACTTCAATCCAATTTTCCCGAAGCAATGGTTATCGAAGATCGCAACAATACACACATTACGGAAATTGATTTTGATATACATCCGAACGCAATTGGGGTAGGGGTGGGATTAAGTGAATTGCCCGAAACACAAGATGCTTTTTACCGTTTTTTGAAGCAAAACAAGGTGCCCTTAGTTATCGATGCTGACGGATTAAATATTTTGTCGAAAAATAAGGAATGGTTGAGTATTTTACCTTCAAAAACTATCCTAACTCCGCATCCAAAGGAGCTTTTAAGGTTAATTGGTGAATGGAGCGAAGATTGTAATAAAATAGATAAAGTCAGGCTATTCGCAAAAAAACACGACTTAATAGTCGTTGTAAAAGGAGCGAATTCACTGATTATCGATTCGGAAAATGTGTATGTAAATAGTACCGGAACTCCGGCGTTGGCTACCGCCGGAAGTGGGGATGTTTTAACCGGAATCATCACCAGTTTGCTTGCGCAAGGATACGAACCGCTGAAAGCTGCCAAAATCGGTGTTTTTATTCACGGATTGACAGCAAACCTGACAACAACGAAAATTCATGCCCGAAGTTTTACGGCTTCGGACATTATCGCAAATATAGGGAACGCTTATTTCGAAATCGAAAAGTAATTATTGTATGCCGGCAAGAAGCTTTTGGGCATAATCGCCTATAAACGGCAACGGCTTCGTATCACCGTTTGCAGCCCTGATTATTCCCATTATGGTCAATATCAGCAGGCCAATGGAAATAATGCCGAAAAGCAGTCCCAAGACCGTTGCAGAAGGACTTTTCGCCAAGGAACGGCTTAGCAGCGACAATATCAGGAAAATAATCATGATTAGCCCCGATTGTCTCAAGTGAAAAGCGCCAAAATTTGTTTTCTTGTTGTTGTGCAGGATAAATGCAATGATCCATCCAATCCAGGTAAGATAGCTCACGATAGCTACCATTTTTCCGCTGTCCGAAGATTGAGTTTGCTCTGTTGACATAATTAATTGGGATTTAGTATTAGTCTAAACAAAATATTCAACATATAGTTTTCAGTTATTCAAGCTTTTAACACATTTCATAATATTTGCGAGTATTCAATAAATTTATTCTCCACATATTTGGTAATTTCGTAAAAATAATGTACTTTTGCACCTCAATTCGCTAATAGGCTCAACAAGTAGTGGCACAACGCAACTCGCCTCAGGCATATAACGTAAAAGTTATTTAATATGTACGTAATTGTAGATATTCAAGGTCAGCAGTTTAAAGTGCAGCAAGACCAAAAATTATTTGTCCACAGAATCAATGCCGATCAGGGCAGTGAAGTGGAATTTGAAAAAGTGATGCTCATCGATAACGACGGTGATGTGCAAGTGGGTGCTCCCGTAATTGATGGAGCTAAAGTGGTAGTAGAAGTTCTTTCACACGTAAAAGGAGACAAAGTTCTCGTTTTCAAGAAGAAAAGAAGAAAAGGTTACAGAAAATTGAACGGTCACCGTCAACAGTTTTCTGAAGTAAGAGTTAAAGAAATTATTGCTTAATCAGTTTAAAATCAGAATAAAATGGCACATAAGAAAGGTGTAGGAAGTTCGAAGAACGGTCGCGAATCGGAAAGTAAACGATTGGGCGTTAAAATATTCGGTGGAGAAGCTACAAAAGCCGGCAACATTTTGGTTCGCCAGCGCGGTACAGTTCATCACCCGGGAGAAAACGTAGGTATTGGTAAAGATCACACGCTTTTCGCGTTGATCGACGGCGTTGTGGTTTTCCGCAAACGTCACAACAACCGTTCGTTTGTATCGGTTCTTCCAAAAGTAGAAGCAGAAGCGTAACAGACTTTTCTGCTTGAAGAAAAGGGACATTTGATCCATAAAATAATAATTTTTTTAGTTGATAGGAACAACCTGCTATTTCGATAGACAGGTTGTTTTTTTATCCCGTCCGGACGCTTTAGGTGGCCTGACGGATTCAGTTTTCGCACAATGAAACTCACCCAACAACAAGAAGATTTTATTCGTCAGCACGAGGATAACGATATTCGGGAACTGGCATTGAAACTCGATAAGGATAAATATCGGGAACTGGATGTTGATTTGTTGTTGAAGCAAATTTCGGGGCGAAAAACGGCTAAAGACAAGCTCCCAAGCTGGTACAATCACGACGAAATTATCTATCCCGTTCATTTATCGATAGAGCAAGCATCTTCCGAAGCTACCGCCAACTATAAAGCCTCACTTATTCCTGACGGAAACAGCACTTTCGCGGATTTAACCGGTGGGATGGGGGTGGACTTCGCTTTTCTGTCGCAACGTTTTGCACAATCCGTTTATGTGGAGCAGAATCGGGAGCTTTGCGAAACAGCCGGACATAATTTTGAAGTGTTGGGATTACAAAACGTTGCGACAGAAAACTCGACAAGTGAAGCTTACCTGGAAAAAATGCTTGCGGTGGATGTAATTTATCTGGATCCGTCACGCAGGTACGATACAGGAAAAAAGGTTGTTAGGATAGAAGATTGTTCGCCCGATGTGACGAAAATTCAGGATTTGTTGCTTGCAAAAGCAAAAATAGTTCTAATAAAATTTTCACCGATGCTCGATATTTCCTTAGCGATAAAAAGCCTGAAAAACGTAAGTGAAATACATGTGGTTTCGGTAGAAAACGAATGCAAAGAACTATTGTTTTTACTTTCTTCAGAAAAAGATCGAACAAGATATATTGCTGTAAATCTGAATAAAAATGGTAAAATTGAAAAGTTTTACTTCACTCATGAAGAAGAACAAAATGCTGAGATTTCTTTTGCCGGCACCATCGGAAAATACCTGTACGAACCCAATGCTTCCATCTTAAAAGCAGGAGGTTTTAAGAGCGTAGCTCAACAATTTGACATCCAAAAACTACATGTAAACAGTCATCTTTACACCTCTGATAGGCTGATTTCAAATTTCCCCGGACGTGTATTTGAAGTTACAACTTGGTTTATACCGAATAAGAAAAACATAAAATCCTTCGTTTCCGAAACAAAAAAAGCGAACATATCCGTTCGTAATTTTCCTATGTCCGTCGCCGAAATCCGTCAGAAAACCGGAATAAAAGAGGGCGGGGACGTATATTTTTTTGCTACAACTGTTGGTAATGGAACGAAAGTTTGGGTGGTGGGAGAGAAAGGATTTACTTGTTGTTGATTGTATTATGATTTATACGAATTTTCCCATTCTTTTTTCGAAATAGGATAGAGTTCTTCTTCTTTCCTGTTTTCCGCATTGAGACACCCTAAAAATTCTCTTCAATAATTTTGTAC
>ENA-UOOM01002128-UOOM01002128.1-fermentation-metagenome-genome-assembly--contig:-NODE-2128-length-16996-cov-4.477599_pt1 | contig 16996 bp, 19 predicted proteins | sample MGYA00245781_ERZ724031 | MGnify/ENA primary metagenome ERZ724031 (study PRJEB28704, sample SAMN03018317) | fermentation metagenome | biome: anthropogenic terrestrial biome; feature: soil; material... | reverse complement strand
GAGCATCCCCGAGGTCGACGTGGCGGTGACGCCGGTCGGGACCCCAGGAGGCGTCACGTCGCCGATGTGGGTGGCTATGGTGGTCCCCGTGACGTTCTGGGCCCCCATGACGGTTCGACTGCCGTCGGCGTTGGTCCAGCTCGCGCTGCCGTTCGGTGACGTGGCGACGGAGCTCGCAGCCCTGCGCGCGTCAGCGGCCATCTCCGCGAGACGCTCGATCGGGTCCTTGCGTATCCTGTCGTGGATCAATTTCTCACCCCTACCAAAGCGTGTCCTCGTAGATGTCGAACAGGAGCTTCACCTGCTTGGAGGCGTCACCGCTCATCTGCATTATCCTCATCGGGTACGTCCCGTCGGGGACCCCCGGGAAGTCGTGCATGTCGACGTCGACCACCTCCCCGGGCCATATGGTACCCATGCGCGGCGCGCCCATCACTCCAGGGGTCATCGTGCCGGAGAGCTGCATGATGGGCCTTGCCTTCTGGGCGAGCATTCCGTCGTAGACGGGGCCGACCGACCGGGCGGTGAGGTTCGTGTCAGCTCGGGCGAGCTCCATGAGCGGCCACGGGTCCCTCTGCTGCACCAGCGACAGGTCCTGCGCGAGGTGGCACTGCATGGACTCGTCAGAGCCGTTGCCGGTGCCGAATATCCTCATGGTGGGCCCCTCGTGGTCCATCGAGGCGTCTTGCAGGGTGCCCCCGTCCCGATAGCACGTCAGCGTCGGCACTATGCCGTCCTGGTGGAGGTACGGCTCCCAGTCCGAGCCGGCCACGAATCGGTATCGCACGTGGGTCTCGTCGGACATGTAGGGGCGGAACGTCATGTCGGGCCCGTATGAGGTCTTCGCGAGGTCGAGCAGTATCGCCTTGCACGAGTTGTTGGCGACGTTGAACCCGTGGTAGTCTCGCCAGTAGTTCTGGTTCGGGCTCCCGTCCGAGCCGGTGTGAACCGCCGTCTCCCCGAGGTAGGGAAGGTCTATCGGGAGCTTCCCCCCCGGCTTTCCCTCGGTGCAGCGCCTTATGACGTCGCATGCGATCGCGCGCTGCGAAAGGCCTTGGTAGTGTATGGTGTCCTGCGTGGCATGCACGTCAACGACCTGCTGCTGGTCGTTCTCCGCCGTCGTGCGGACGGCCCCGAACGCGCCCTCGCGGACGAGCACGCGCCTGTCGAGGAACTCGTAGGGGGACAGGATGTCGAACGTCGTGTCGGCGCGGCTGTCCTTGCGCTCCCCGATGGCCCCGGCTATGACCGGGAGCTCGGTGCCGTCCTGCTCGCGCCACGAGACGAGCAGGGATCGACGATAGGAGGCGAGCGCCCTGAGCTTTGCGTCCATGGACGCCCCGGGCACGGCTGACCACGGGAGCGTCAGGCCGGTGAGCGACCCGTCGGCGAACCGCTTCTCGCGAGTCGTGTTCAGGGTGCATATGTTGACGTCCATCGACCACGTGAACGCGGGTATGTCGATGGGCTCTCCGAGAAGGCCGGTCACCGTGTCGAATAGATGGCAGGACCACATGTCAGTCAGCCACCCCGCCGTCCTTGACGGTGAGGCGGACCCCGGGCCAGCCTGCCCCGCCCGCGCCCGTGTAGCCGACGTTGCCAGCCGGGGCCGAGGTCGAGCCCCACAGGCGCAGCTGCACGGTATGAGACCCCTTGGCCACCTCGTAGGCGGTGTCCTCGAAGTAGTCGCAGGTGAAGGCGTTCTCGCCCTGGAACCAAGGGAACATCTTCCGGAACGTCCTGATAACCACCCCGTCGAGCGTCCAGTCGACGTATCCCGAGCCCGTGGCACCGGCGGAGAGCCCCGAGGGGCACCATGTCACGCTCATGCCCACGTCCACGAGCCTGCGGGTCTGCACGGTGACCGTGCCGGCCACTATCACCCTGGGCGCCCCCGCCTGGATGATCTGGTAGCCCCCGGTGTAAACCTTGTCAAGCAGGAGGCCGAGGGAGCCGCCATAGGGTATGGCGTTGCCCACCGGCTGCGCGAGCGTGGTCTGCTGGGTGTTGGTGGCCCCCGACGGGACCCGCATGTACGCCAGCGGCGTCGCGTACGTCGGTATAGACGGCGCCGGGGCCGTCACCGAGGCCGTGCCGACGGCGACCCCCACGTGGACCAGGTTGTCGGGGTCACCCTGCGTCATGTCGTTCGAGTAGACGTATACGACGTCGGTCCTCGGGTTCGACGCGGGGTTCGCGGCAACCACGTCCGTCGTGCCACCGGGCCACCACGCCAGCACCCTGCCGTCGGACGGCCCCTTGGAGCACACCGCCGTCCCGGCGGACACCTTGTAGGCCATCGTCGTGCCACCCGTCACCGCGAGGCCGTCGATGACCCCGGTGTTCGCCCACTGCGCGGCGAGGATGTGCCGCATGGCGACGTCCGTGGTACCGTTTCCGTCCGCGTCCTGCCTTACCCCCAGAGCGGTGCTGTCCATTCTTAGTCCTCCTAGATGTAGCAGTCGTGGCAGGTCACGGTGGCAGTGCCGGTGCCGGTGGATGACATGACGAGCGTCACGGAGCCACCGGGCGGGACCCTCGGGAAGTCGCGCGAGGTCAGCGACCTCGTGACGTCGACCCCCGAAATGGTGGCCGTCCTGCTCGCGCCGTCGAGGACCAGGGGTTGCCACGTGACGCCGAGCGGGTAGGACAGCTGCCCGGACCCGCCCGACTCGCTGATGACGAACCCCTGTGGCATCGACCCCGCGACCTCTATGCGCACGTCAGAGGGCCACGTCCCCGAGTTCGAGACCGTGCACACGTTCACGGCAGGCTGCGCGTCACCGCCGAACGACAGCGGGAACGTCAGCGAGCCGGACCCCGCGGAGAACACGAGCCCGCCCCCGCCAGACCCGGAGGCCGGCTGCATGTACCCGGTCGACGGGATCACCGAGCGGCGCACCGGGTCCTGGCAGACGACCGTGAGCGTCCCCTTGGTCCCGAGCCTTCCCAGACCTGCGTCGAACGTCACGGAGCAGTAGCCGCGAGCCCACGTCTCCCTCTCCGCGTCCCTCACCGTGATGGTTGCCACGCACCCGTCGAGGGCGAGCGCCGTCTCCTGCGCGGCGCGCACCTCAGATCGGTCGACGCCCACCACGGAGAGTCCCACGCTCACCGTCCGGGCGGCGTACTGCACGTCCTGGTCCTCAAGCGGGTAGGCCCCGCTTCCCTGACCCCTCTCGGTTGACTGCACCTTCGGGTCCGGGGAGTCGTACCACCCCACGACGGACGAGGCGTAGACGCCCGTGGGCAGGGCGTCGCCGGCGCGCCCCACCATGACGAGACGGCGCCCGTTGCCATCGACCTCTATGATAGTCGGAGCGCCCATCAGAGTCCCTTCGCGCGCGCTATGGCCGTCGCTATGACGTACTCGTCCTTGTCGCCCGCATAGACGTTGTTCGTGTCACCATTGTAGTTCACCACTGGGCTTATGGTGGGCGCGGCCATGGAGGACAGGCCGAAGGCGTCGCCTCCGGCGAACGAGGCGCGAACCGATGCCGCCTGGGCGCGGAGCTCGTCCTCTATCCTAGGCCCTATGCCGAGGACGGTGCCGGAGACGTACTTATCGAAGCCGTCCTCGAGCGCGCCGCCGAACCCCCCCATGATGACGAGGCCGGCGGGGACGAGGAGCCGGCGGTCATAGGAAAGCGGGCCCTTGTGCTCGGCTATCCAGCTCCCTATGCCGCTCACGAATTCCTTTACGCCCCCCCAGGCGCTCTCAAGGCCGCTCTTGAGCCCGCCCATTATGGAGCTGCCGGCATCCACGAGCAGGTCCCCGAGGCTTCCTATGGCCCCGAGGATCTTGTTCGGGAGGTCGGCGAACCAGTCGCTGATGGCCCCGAACGCCCCGGTGACGCCGTCCTGGAGGCCCTGCATCAGGTCGCCGCCCGAGTCGCCCATGTCGCCCGACCCGCCGGTCACCTTGGCGAAGAGGTCGGAGAGCAGCTGCCCGATGGCCTGCAGCACGAGCGGTATGATGATGGGTATCGCCTGGACGAGGGCCATGAAGAGCTGGACCGCGCCCTCGATGAGGACCGGGAGGTTCTCGATGAGGACCGTGACGATGGTCTCCACGATGGTGGGTATCTGCGGTATCAGGGCCTCGATTATCAGCGGGATGGCCTGGACGATGGCCATGAAGAGCTGAAGGGCCCCCTGCACCAGCACCGGCAGGTTCTCGATCAGGACCTGGCATATCATCGTGACTATCGACGGTATGGCCGGTATCAGCGCCTGGATCACGAGCGGTATCGCCTGCACTATCGCCATGAAGAGCTGGACCGCGCCCTGCACCAGTATCGGCATGTTCGTCACGAGCGTCGTGGCTATCGTCTGCACGATGACGGGTATCTGGGCGACTATGAGCGGTATCGCCTGGGTCAGCCCCTGCACGAGCCCCGTGAACAGCTGCACGCCCGCGGTCACGATGATGGGCAGGTTCGTCACGAAGCCGTTCACGATGGCCTGGATTATGGACGGGAGCTGCGCGACGATGGCGGGGATGGCGAGCGCCGCGCCCTGCGCGAGACCGACGAACAGCTGCGTCGCCCCCGATAGTATGACGGGGATGTTGGCGACGAGGGCCTCGCCTATCTGCGATATCATCGTGGGTATCATGGGCACGATGTTCGTCACGACCTGGCCGAGCGAGGTCAGGAGCCCGCCGAAGAGCTCGAGGGCCGCCCTGAGGACGAGCGGTGCTGACTGCACTATGATGGACGCCACGCCCGTCGCCACCGTCGTCACCGCCGAGACGAGGTTCGGCATCATGTCCTGGATCTGGTTCTCGATCGCGGTCACTATGCCAACGATCGAAGAGACGATGGACGGGAGGAGGTTGCCGAGCGTGCCGGTCACCTCTGGGAGCGCCGAGGCGAAGGACCCCATGGCGGACGAGACCATCCCCGGGACCTTGGCGAGGGTGACGCTCAGGTTCCCGACGAGGGTTGACAGGTTGCCCCCCACGGCGGAGAACGCCGTCGCCGCTATCGCCGCGAACGAGCCTATGACGACGGAGACTATGCCTATCTTGCTTCCCATCCCCATGAGCGCGGCGACGCCCCTGCCGCCGAGGGACAGGAGGGAGGTCTCGACGCCGCCGACCTTGCCGATTGCTGACCCGGCGAACGACCCGAGCTTTCCGAGCGCCCCCGGTATCTTCTGCAGGGTACCGTAGAGCTTCCCCATGACGGCGTTGTCCTCGGCTATCGCCGCTACCGTCGAGCTCAGGAAGCTGACGCTGCCGCCGAGCTTGGAGACGACCGCGGAAACGACCCCGCCGAGAGGCCCGAGGCTCGGTGCGACCTCGGCGAGCGTGTCACCGAAGAACCGAACGCCGTCAGCAGCCGCGCCGAACGCCGACTTCGCGAGGTCAGCGACCCTGCCACCGACGGTCCTGACCGACTCCTGGACGCTGCGCATGGGGACGCTGATGCCGCGGTTGAGGTTTACCCCCCATATCTGCACGGAGCCTAGCATGTCCCTCAGGAAGTCGTTGAACCCCTTGGCGACGGGGCCCGAAAGCCCGGAGACGGCGTGACCGGCCCCTGACACGAGGTCGTTGAAGCCGCCGCGCACGACGTTGAGCGCCCGGACCGCCGTGCCCTCCATGGACGCGGCCCCTCCGCCGATGAGCGACAGCGCCGCCGACGCGCCGCGTGCGTAGCCGGCGAACAGCTTCAGACCGGGCCCCATGGCGAGCAGGAGGCCGATCGACGAGAGCGCCGCCCTGACCGAGCCCTCGTCCACGAACGACACGTCCCCGGACTCCTCGCCGACCCGCAGGAAGCCGGAGAGCTTCTCCGTCAGCGCGTCGATTACCCCCCCGGCGAACGACAGCAGGTCGGAGAATATGGGGCGCAGGGCCGTGAAGAGGTGCTCCACCGGCTCGACCATGCTGGCGAGGGCTGACCTCAGCTTCTCGTAGCCCTTGGTCTCGTACAGCATCATGATGTTGTTCTGCACGGCATCGACGAGGTTGCTCAGTATGCCCGTCACGGTCTTGGACGCGACCTCCATCTGACCCGTGTAGCGGTCGGCCATGCCCTGCATCATTGCCGCTATGCCGGTGTCGGCGTCTATCTCGCCCTTCTTTACCGCCTCTCGAAGGTCCTCTATGCTGCGCCCCGTGTAGTCAGACAGCATCTTCCACGACGATATCGAGTTGTTGGCGAGGTTCATCATGACCCTCGAGGTGACCTTGCCCTCGGCCTTCATGACGCCGAGGTCGTGAACTACCGCGGACAGGTTGGCGTCGTTGCCGCCCGTGGCGGCGATGGCGTCGCCGACGTTGCGCAGCATGGGGACCACATCGTTGGCGCTGAACCCGAGGGCCATTATCCTCTGGCCCGCCGTCTCGAGCGTCTTGAAGTTGTAGGGGGAGATTATGGCGAGGTCTTGCAGCTCGCCGATCATCTTGGCGGCGGCGTCCGAGGACCCCGTGAGGTTGGTGAGGGCCACCGTGACGGTCTCGGCGTCCGAGGCCGAGCCGAGGGCCCACTTCGTGAACTTGGCCCCGGCGACCCCCAGGGCGACGTCTATCGCCGTTATGGCGTTGCCGATGCCGTCGGCTATCCCGGCAATGCCGTCGAGGGCAGACGCCGCGCCCGACACGTCGGCGCTCACGGAGAACGTCGGGTGGATGCCGCTCATGGCCCCGTTGACGGCTGAGGCCACGTCCGAGGACTTGATGCTCGCGTATATCGAGACGTAGCCGGAGGCTATCTCCATTGCGTCAGCCACCGGCCACCTCCCCCGTTCCCATGAGCCTGTCGAAGCGTTCCATGCTCATCACCTTCATCTTGTGCCCGTGAACCTCGGGGTCTCCCACCCGCTGGAACCTGGGCGTCACGCGCTCCGGTGGTCTGCCACCCCTGCCGGCGAGACCCCACTCGAAGGCCCGCAGCTCGTCGACGAGCAGCGCCGAGAGAAGCTCCTGCCTCGTCCACCCGCAGGCCGGGTCGAAGTGCCCTGCCACCCTCGTGCCCTGGGTCATGAGCGAGGAGGCAAGCGAGGCGAACCTCGCCACGCCCACCTCCCCGATTTCTCCAGTCCCAAGCCCGAACGTCTGCGTCATGTCGGCGTCGAGCTCCTCCGGGCACTCAAACGCAAGATAGCAGAGCGTTAGGAATTTTTTAGTGCCTTCACCTGAGCGAAGACGGCGTTCACGAAGTCGCTTACCGTCTCAAGCCCGACCCGCCCCTCATCGTCGCGCAGGGCCTCCTTAACGCGGTCGTAGTCGTCCCCGCACGTGAGTCGCATGAGCCTCACCATTGCGCTCATGCCCGTGGGGTCCTCGGCGATCTCCTCGAACAGCTCGTAGTCGTCGAACCGGCGAACGTCGACCGTGATGGTCACCCCGTGGCTCGTGACCTTGACCATGGAGCCGCGGGGGGCCTTTCCGCCCCCGTCCTCCCCGCCGTCGCCGACCACGCGCAGGGAACGTGACGGCTCGCCCGCCTCGCGGTCCCTCACGATCTCCAGCAGCTCCTCGCGCGAAAGCTCCTCAACGTCCTTCTCCATTGCACGCTCCTCCTTCTCGATTCTCATATGACGGCGACCACGTGACCCTAGGGAGCGGGCGTGGCCTTCGCGACGGTGGCGCTGTACTCGATGGCGTTGTTGCCGTCGGAGTCGGGCAGAGCGGACACGGTGGCGTCGAGCTGGTAGAGCGCGGTGCCTGCCATGGTGATGTCGCCGACCTCCTTGACGTTGCCGTTGCGCAGCAGCATGTCGGTATACGTGAACTCAGTGTCCGTCTCGTCGGAGATGAACCGGTAGAGGATCATGAACCCCGTGTCGTTGAAGCCGGAGTTGTGCTTGACGATCTGCACGTTCGTGGTGGCGTCCGTGGAGACGTTCGCGGCCCCGAAGTTGAGCTTGAGCGTCTCGGCGGTCCTCTCCATGAAGACCTGCTGGAAAGTCTCCTCATATCCGGTCTTGATGTTCTTGACCGTCGTGCCGTTGAGGTCCTGCGCGGCGTCGGAGTCGGCGCTGCGCGAGTTGACGATGCCGTCGGATGTGATGTAGCCGAGCGGCAGGAACCCGGTGGGGGCCGTGCGGGTCTTGACCATCTCGGGGGTGTAGTCGGTGCCCAGCGGTGCCCAGTAGGCGTAGCCGGACACGTCACCCCTCATGACGTTGACGTTCTCGGAGTTGTTAGCCATTATAGCCTCTCTCTCTGCTTGGTTGCTATACCCTGCCGCTCAGCACGAGCGGGTAGACGCCCACGTACTGGGCCTCCCCCTCCGTGCCTGACGACTGGTACCTGCTTGTCTCGGACGCAGCCGAGAAGTACGGCTGGGAGGTGATCCCCAGCATGAGGGCGCGCACGGACGTCGAAAGCGCGCGTGCCCCCGGGACGGTTGGAGCCCACGACTTGACCGTTATCACGGGGCGGTCGACGAACTCAGCCGAGTCCTGTCCGACGGACCACGTGCCGGTCCTCGAGACGGTCACGAGCGGGGCCGTGAAGTCCCACCCGTCGGGGACCCCCGCGGTCGTGACGCGCACGCCGAGGGCGGAGGCGAGATACGACTGGACGAGCGGCTCGGCGTCTGGTACCCTCATGGTCACCCCTGGTTCATCCAGAACGCCTTCTGAAGCGTGTCGTGGTAGTGGTTGTCGAGCATGGTCGTGTACCCGTCGCAGTCGACGAACGCATGCGACGACACCCGAAGCTTCCGCGGATGCACGACGTAGGAGTCCCCCGGGGCCGCAGGGGTCACGCGAGACCCGTTCGCGTCCCTCGCGATTGCCGCCGCCTTGGCGTTGACCACCTCGGTGGCGCGCGGGGACTGCATTATCCTGACGAGGGCCGCGCCGTTGACCTTGACGTTCGTAAGGCCCGACATCAGCCGGTCACCTCCTTGACGTGTATCACCGTGTCCCATGGGGTGGGAACGAGCTGCGGTGGGTAGGGGGCTGGGCTCCCGATGACGGAGAACCTCCTGCCGGAGAGCCTCGTCACAGTGGCCACGGCCCCCGAGAGCCTGACTCCCGCGAGCGCGGTGCCACGAGACCTCACGTAGATGGTCAGGTCCGACACGTCACCGCTAGGTCGGTCCATGCTGTCCACGTCCCTGAAGTCGCCGGGGGCCACGAGGGCGTCCGGGACCGTCACGACGGTCACGCCGAACAAGTCGTTGCCCTCGGAGTCGACCCCGGTGACGCCGCGAACGGAGAACGTGACCTCCTCGCCGCGCAGCACGTCAGGCACCGCCAAGCAGGTCTGACGAGAGGAACACCTGGTACATGCCCTTGCCCACCATCGACGTCCCCAGCCTCTTGCGCTCTGCCGCCGTCAGGTAGAGGTCACCTGTCGGGTTGGCGAACGTCACGTTGGTCGAGAACGGACCGGCCATGGTCATGGCGCTCTTGACCTGCTCGGCCCCGTCTCCGTAGGCTGGTGCTGCCCTCATGACCATGGCGCAGCAGACGGCGCGGGCGTTCGCGACGAGCACCTCGTCTGTCTCCGAGAACTCGACCCCAGCCGCCTGGAACTCTGACGTGATTATGGCAGAGGCGTCGGAGAGCAGGGCCTCGATGCGGGCCCTGCCGTAGTCCTGGGCGGATGGGTAGCGCTCGACGACCTCATCGTATGTCGCATATTGCGTGAGCACTACTCTCCCCCCGACTCCTTCTTGCGAGATGGGCGACGCTTGGGCGCTGCCGGCCTCTCTGACTCCTCCGGGTAGAAGCCGGCCCTAAGAGCAGTCTCGACGGCGCGGGCGTCATCGGGATCGACCTCGATGACGCCACCGATCCGCGACACGTACCTCCGGAGGCGACCGTCAGCCATGCCTAGGCCGCCGTGTTGGTGAGACGGACGAACGCGCCCGCATCCTTGACCACGAACGCGACCTCGATCTCGACGCGGACGGCAACCATGTTGTCCTGGAAGAGGTTGATCTCATCGGCCCCGTTCTTGAGCGTCGCCTCGGTGGAGACCGCCATCTTGATGCCGTCCACGGTCCCGTAAATGGCCTCGGAGAAGTCACCGGCGATACCGACGACGCCGTCAGCCGCGCCGCTCAGGGACTTGTAGGTGCCGACCTCGGCGCCGAGGATGCTGCCGATGGAACTCTGGCTGACCCCCGCCGTGAAGAGCGGGCGACCGGTCGTGTCGAGCGCACCGAGGAGGATGCTGCGACCAGCGGGGCCCACGGCGATGTCGCTCATGACACCGTTGTTGGAAGTGATGAGCGAGTCCACGGCGAGGAGCTGCTTGTAGACGGTGGAGGTCGTGTCGGCGATGTTCACCGCCTGAGCGCCGCCGAGCACGTCGAACCCGCTGCCGGGGGCGGTGGTGCTCATGATCGTCTGGTCGAAGCAGCGACCGAGGGCGGCGGGGAGGCGGGTCACGCAAGCGTCATACAGGGCCTTCTTGTCACGAAGGAACTCCTCGGAGAACGGCTCGATGATCGCGATCTTGTAGGGTGTCATGTCGCGCTTGCCGAACGTGTGCGTGGAGACGGGCTTCGGGGCGCCCTCGGCGACCCACTGGGCCGTCGGCTCCCCGGTGATGGTCTGGACGGTCTGCCCGGTGCCCTTGAGCGGGCGCTTGGTCGCCAGCGTCATGAACAGGGAGTTATCGACTGCCGCTGCCCAGATGTCGGTGCTCACCTCCTTGGGGAGGACGACGCCCTCGGTGTTCCTGTTGATTCCAGTCGGCATTTCTTTTCCCTTCTAGAGCGAGTTGATGTAGTCGAAGAGCGCGTCCTCCTTGGAGGCGGGCTTTCGTGACGCGCCCTCGGGCTGCGCCCCGTCGGTGCGCACTACCGCGGAGGTCGGGGTCCTGACCATCTTGGCCAGCGCCTGCGCCTGTGCGCGCAGGTCGACAGCCTCGGAGGCGCTCAGCATCTCGACGATGGCGGCGGGGACGCCGGTCTCGGTCGCAACCTGGCTCACGGCCTCGCTGCGCTTCTTGTCGCGAAGGAGCTCGTCGCGCTCATGCTCGATCGCGGCAAGTCGCTCCTCGACGGTCGAGTCCTCGCGGCGCGACTTGGCCTTTGCCTCCCACTTGCGCGCGAACTTCTTCTCGCGCTCGTAGAGTGCCTTGTAGTCGGTCTCCGGCTCTGCCGCGGGCTTCTCCTCTGACTCGTCCGTCTCGGGCTCGTTCTCCGTGCCCTCGTCGCCGGTCTCGTCGGTCTCGCCCAGCTTCGGCGCTTCCGTGGAAGCCTCGTCGACGCCCTGCTCACCTTTGGTCATTGCCCCACCTCTCCGCCCGTTCGGGCTGGTTTTTCGGGCCATGCGGCCCCTATCGCATCGGCCCGTGCGGGCCATCACTCGCCGTCGTCCCCGAACCCCGGCGCGTCCCATCTGCGGGACACCCGGAACATCTCGCGAGACTTCCCGGTATCAGTCCTGACCGGTATTCTAGCACCTTTCCTGGCGTTGCACAATCGGTGCAGCAACTGGGTGTTCTCGGGGCTCAGGCAGTCCCCTCCGGCGACCACCGGCATTATCTCGTCGATGACCGGGTACTCCGGGTCCGTGCAGCTCATGTGCGCGAGGCGCTCCCCGCTCGGGAGAGGCAGGCCACAGAGGGCGCAGTTGGTGGTCGTGGCGAGGAGCCTCTGGCGCAGCTTCCTGCGCGCAGCCCCGTTCGCGTACCTGTTCGGCACTAGGGAGACCCCCTCACTTGAGATCGTACATCTGTCGCATCTTCGACAGTATCTGCGACGTGTCACCCGAGCCGGCCTCGGCGCGAGCCGCCCTATACATGGCCTCGTAGTCACCAGGGTCGTAGCCCTGTATGCGACCCCCGCCGGGGTCGTGGTTGGCCACCACCACGCAGTCGCAGTCGTTGTGCCACTGGTCGAACGCACCCGCGGCCTCCTCGGAGCCGTAGACGAACCCCCTGCCGGCGAGCATCAGGCAGAACGCGCACGTGTGGGCCCCGGTGGGAACGCGGGCGAACGACCCGCCATGGGTCTCGGCGTTCTTCCTCATGGTATGGCGTGCCCTGTTCTTCACCGACCGCCCGGTGGCGCGCTGGAACGCGGACACCAGGGCCGCGAACCGCTCCGCGTCGCCCATCCCCTCGGACCGGTTGAGCTCGTATCGCGTGTCGATGTCGACCATGCGACCTATGTCCTCGTCGTCACCGTAGGCGAGCCCAGCGTCGTGCATGCCCGTGTCGGCGAGGTATATCCTCTCCCAGAGGTCGCGCGATATCTCCCCCGCCGCGCCGCCGTACTGCCGCACGAGCTGGGGGACGAACTCTGAGATCGCCTCCCTGACCATGGACAGGTCGTGACCGCTGTAGTCCCACACCCAGTTGAGGGCATAGGCCAGCTTGTCCTGGGCCTCGGTCGCGAGGGCGCTTACGCCGTGGACGTACTCAGTCAGCTGCGACCTCGACAGCTCCATCTCCCACCTCCACGGGTGACGCCGCAGGCGTCTCGACCTCGGGCATACCCGCCACCACCTTTGCGAGGAGGCTGCGCGCCGACTCCCCGTTCATCTCGCTCATGACCGTGCTCAGAACCGCGTCGTCGGGGAACAGCTGCCGCATGAAGGTCTTGGTCCCCGCAAGGGCCGGTATCGCCTGCACCTCCTTGAGCGCCATGTCGGCGATGGCCGCCCTCGATGGCATGTCCGTCGAGCGGAAGTACGGGTAGACCCCGGAGAGCCGTTCCATTGCCTCCTGGAAGGTTATTCCGTCGGCGGTCGCGACTATCAGGCGCGCTACGTTCATGACGTGGGTCCCGTTCGCCTCGTTGAGGTAGTCGGCCTCGCGAATGAGGTCCTCCTTGGCGGCATAGATGGCCTCGGCGCTGGACGGGTTGTCAGAGACCACCCCGAGCGACGAGACCGGCAGCTTCGCCTCGCCGGCGAGCTGGGTGGCCAGGGCCGACATGTAGGAAATGTGGTCCTGCATACCGGGCGGGTTGAACTGGCCGCCCGAGGACAAGTTGCCCTCCACGTCCGAGGTCATGAGCATGTACGAGTTCCAGTAGGTCTTGAAGTTCTGCTCGAGCTTCGACGGGTCGACGTTGAAGAAGTACCGCTGGGGAACCGTGTATATCTCGGCGGCGACCTCCGTGCGCAGCACCTCGCGGACGGCGTTGTCGGTTATCGACCTGACCGCGCGGGATATGCGAGACTTCCCGAACGGGCGGTCGAGCGTCGCCCGGTAGACGAGCGGCTCCATCATCGGACGGCCCATGGAGTGGTCGTGGCGCTCGGAGGACCACGCCCCGTCGGGCCCCGCCGTCAGCAGGACCGTCGACGATCGCGTGAACAGGTTGATGCCGCTGGGAAGCCCGTCCGGCCCCACCTCGGTGATGGTCAGGCCGTAGGCTATCGACTTGTGCCGCTGGTCCCAAACCATGGCGCAGTTGAGGGCCGAGTAGGCGTTCACGACGACCGCGCCCTCGCCGGCTGCGGGGTCCCCCGCAGTCACGGTGAACGCAGAGCACGAGTGGATGAGCTCCGAGGTCGTCGCCTGACGGTAGAGGTTCGCCATGTCGTTGGAGTCGTAGGCGGCGCGCAGCTCTGGGAAGTCGCCGTCACCGGTGGAGAAGTAGTCGAGCCTTGATCGCTCTGCCAGCATGTCCACGGCCTTGGCGGGCCAGCCCACCGTCGGGGCGATTATGTTGGCCACCTTGGGGTTCCCGAACGCCAGCCCGAGGTTCTTGCACGTCACGTCGCCGTCGTAGTAGTCAAGCTTCGAGGCGTTGCCGGGCTGCTTGTCGGTCCACACCCGGCAGAGCCGCGCCAGCATGGCCGACTCGTCGCCCGTCAGGCCGTCCCCCGCCACGACCGTGGGGGGCGCCAGCACCAGGGAGGCCATGACGGGGGCCCCGTCGAGCCCGACGATGCCGCCGTGCCACACGCTCTCCCTCTCCCCGCCGAATTCACCGCTCATCTAGAACGTCACCACCCTCTGGACCCTGTGGGGGTCCCTCTTGGAAGTCGATACCGCCATGACGGCGAGCGCCGCCGCCTCCGCCGGGGCCGAGTCGACCCCCGGGGCGTCCCCGAAGCCGAACGCCGATGACGGGCCGTTCCCTATCTTCCTGCGAGCGGACCCAACCACCGAGTCCGTGAGCTCCTGCTGCGAGAAGTGCGTCACCTCCCCGCCGCCTATCATCCCCACGAACGCGGTGAACGCGCCTATCACGTCCTTCGTCGTGGCGGTGCGGCAGTAGGACCTCGGGGCGCCGCCGCGCCTGAGGTCGGCCTCGAGGTTGTCGGCGCTCCCGCGACCGTCGGCGAGGTAGCAGCAGGCGTCACCGGTCATGCCCGACAGCAGCGATCGCAGCCATGCCGACCCGTGCGTCACGTCCGAGCAGCGCACCAGCTCGACGTGGATGGGAAGTCCCGGGACGGCCAGGGCCGCGCATATCGCCGCGTGGGTCCCGTCGTGTGAGAACTTGACCCCGTAGGCCACGCGGGCCCCCTGGGCCGACGAGGGAGGCGGGTCCTCCGTGGCGCACGCCTCCCACGCCTCTGACTCGACTGCGTGCAGGTACCCGCCGTCCTCCGGCATCCACCACCCGAATATCTCGCGGCAGAACCCGTCCCACGTCAGGTCATCCGAGCTGTCGAGTATGGCGTTGATAGAGACCTTGTAGCCCAGCCCGGGGTTCGTCCTGTAGAGCAGGTCGGTCATCTCCTCCTCGGTCATGCCCTGCTTTGGCTGGGAGGTGAGGCCGAACTCGCACCACCACGGGGCGCGCCTTCCGGTCCCCTCGTGCGCCCTGTGCCGGAGCCGGCGGAACACCGTGCCCGGGCATCCGGGGTACACCGGAGTCCCGAGGTAGATTATTTGCGGGTCCTCGACGGTGAGGCCGCTCGACGCGGGGGACGCTGAGGCCGTGGGGAGGAGCGTGTCGGCCTCCGAGTCCGTGAACTCCTGGGCCTCGTCGATGACGATTATCTCGTACCCGGACCCTCGCGCCTTGCTCCTCGTCCTCGTGTTGAACTGTATCACGCCACCTGAGTCGAACGTGAACCGCTGGGCCCCGGGCTGTCGGTATATGCCGTTCGGGACCACGTACTCGGCGAGCTCCGGGTACGAGTCCGGGTCACCGAACATGTCCTCGAACTCGCGGAACATGTCCGAGCTCGTGGATCCGTTGTGCGCCGAGTAGAGGACCTTCTTTCCCATCTCCGCAGCCATGTAGCCGACGTAGAGACGGGCGGAGAAGCTCTTGCCGTTGCGCCTCGGGACGGAGAGCCCGACCTTCCTGCTCGCGAAGGCGCCGTCCTCGGTCCTGGCGGCGTACATGTTGAGCACGAGGGACTGGAACGGGAACAGCCGTATGGGCACGCCCGACCCGCAAGACCCCTCGCCGGTGCGCGCCTCGTACCACGCCTCGATGAGGGGGCCGTCCGAGTAGCACCAGTCGCCCTCGCGCTGGAACGTCGGCTCCTGAGAGCCCAGCCTAGCCATTCGCCGCCATGCCCCCGCCCGAGTTGTAGATGCGGAACGGCTTGCCGGCGGGGCCCTCGTCGGCCCTCTTGCCGGCCCGCCTCTCCCTCTCCGCAATCTCGGCGGCGTTCTTGTGGTGGTCCCGCTTCGGGGCCACCTTCGGGGAGAGCTGGCCCTCGGCCCTGCCGAGCTTCTCGGTCACCTCGGACAGCACCTTCATGATAGCCACGTAGTCACGCTCGGTCTCGGCGAGCTGCGCGTGCTGCGCTAGGTCGTTTCTCATCGCCCGCAGCATCGTCACGGCGTCGTTCTTCTTGGAGGCGGACACGAGGCGCGTCTGGCGCGACGCCCCGCCCCCACCAACGCTCACCTTCCTAGGCATTTCGCCACCCCTCTCTGATGCGCCGATTGTAGCATCTAAGAGCGCCCCCGTCCACCTCTGGGAAACCACGCTTCCTACATATATGCCAAGCGACCTGTGCTATACTGGTCACATGGGACGGGCACGGGGCCCGCCACGGGGAGATTGGAGCACCGGATGACGCACGAGGACGAGGTAACGGTCAGCAGGTCGGTGGCGTCGGAGCGCGGGTTCAGGGTGGCGCTCGCGCTAGCCGCCGTCGAGAGGCAGGCGGCGCGCTCCGCGGACGGCTGGGCGCGACGGGGCGACGTGGCCATGGAGTGCGAGGGCCTCATGTGCTCGGAGCGCCTGCGCACGGCGGTCATAGAGCTGCTCGACGCCGGCATGATAGAGCGCCGCACGGGGGCCGGCGACGGTCGCGAGCGCGAGTACCGAGTCGTGGGCGGGGAGGTGGCGTAGGACATGAGCGTCAGAGACTAAAACTGTCGCTTGGATGGTGGTGACTTTTGCATCCACTGGAAAGGAAAACAATCTTCCAATCGCCACATAATGTGGTATGATTAGTCTGGGTAGTTGAGGTACCCGTGATATAATCTTTTCTGTAACCCGCTTGGTGACGCCTCAACCGTCGCCTGGCGGGTTTTCGTTTGGGGTGGTCATAATGGCATTGAACTATGTGCTTGTCGATATCGACGTGGCAAGGAGGCTAGGTGCTAACGCCTCGGCTGTGTACGGAATTGTAAACATCGGCGGTGAGCACGGGCCATGGGTTGATCTTACGAGCGAGGAACTGAGCAGGATGCTCCCATTCATGAGCCGGGAGACAGCCAGACGATCGCTTGTTGCGCTAGAGGCGACCGGTTTCATAAAGTCTCGCGGAGACAATCATGCGCGCGAATACGCTGTAGTCGGAGGTGAGTGATCATGCAGGAGGCGCGGAGGTTCACGTTCTTTGGAAAGTTCGCGGAGAACATGCGGAGGCTTCCCACCGTGGAAGACCGTAAGGACTTCGCGTATGCCCTCGTGATGTACGGGGCGTACGGAGAGGTCCCCGATGACCTGTCTGATATGGCGGACATGATGGCGGGTTGTTTTCATGATGACATCGACAACTCTGCGCACCGTTGCGCTGCCGGTGCGCAGGCAGGTAAGAAGAGCGGAGAGGTTCGTTCAAAGGAGGTGAATGAACCTTCTCTAGAAGGCCCTGAAATAGACCATGTGAAGGTACCTTCTGAACCCATGCCAATACATAC
>ENA-UOOM01002127-UOOM01002127.1-fermentation-metagenome-genome-assembly--contig:-NODE-2127-length-17001-cov-11.553287_pt1 | contig 17001 bp, 18 predicted proteins | sample MGYA00245781_ERZ724031 | MGnify/ENA primary metagenome ERZ724031 (study PRJEB28704, sample SAMN03018317) | fermentation metagenome | biome: anthropogenic terrestrial biome; feature: soil... | reverse complement strand
ACAAGGATAAACATATATAACGAGTCTCTTGAAGAATTTAAATAAGTCGTAAATTAATATTGCACAATCTATTCTATTGTGTTATTATATATAGGCATTTGGAATCCGCTAAGTTCTTTTAGTGGGGTTCAATGCCCGGTTCTACCGTGACATTGAAGCGGACAGTCCTCTGCCGTAATAGGCAAGAATGTCTGAAAATTTAGGAGGAAAATTCCATGGACGCATTGAAATTAATTGCAGAAAATTCTGTAAAAAAAGAAATACCAGAGTTTGAAATCGGTGACACTGTCAAGGTCGACGTAAATATCAAAGAAGGCGACAGAGAAAGAATTCAGGTTTTCGAAGGAACAGTTATTGCTCGCAAGGGCAGCGGTGTTTCAGAAACATTTACAGTAAGACGCCTTTCTTATGGTGTAGGTATCGAAAGAGTGTTCCCAATTCATTCACCTAATGTTAAAGATGTTAAGATTGTTCGCAGGGGACGCGTTCGCAGGGCAAAACTCTACTATTTGCGTGATAGAGTTGGTAAAGCTGCTAAAGTTAAAGAACAGCTTAAGTAATCTGTCAAATAGTGATTTAAAGGGACATGTATGTGTCCCTTTTTTGCTATTATTATATTTTCTGAAGAAGGTGATAGTCTTTGGATCAGGATATTAATAAAAAAAATTCTGAAACGGAAGATGCTGTAAAAGCTGAAAAAAGTTCTTTTATTGTTAACTGCTATGAATGGATGGAAGCCTTAATACCCGCGCTTATTATTATTGTTACAATTTTTGCTGTAATGTTTAGAATAATAACTGTTAATGGCGATTCAATGCTTCCTAATTTAAAAAACGGATATAAAGTTCTTTTATCATGTATAGATAGAAATTTTTCAAGCGGCGATATTGTTGTTATAGATAAACAAGGAATAAAGCTTAATCAAGTTATTATTAAACGAGTAATTGCAACAGAAGGTCAAATCGTAGATATAAATAGCAGCGGCATGGTGTCTGTTAACGGAGTTGAAATTGACGAGTCAGATTATATTGAAAATGGTATAACAAAAAGCGACGGCTATGATTTGGAATTTCCGCAAACAGTTCCCGATGGGCATGTCTTTGTACTTGGGGACAATCGTAAAATTTCCGATGACAGCCGCTCAAGTGATGTTGGAATGGTTGACGAGCGTTATATTATAGGAAAATTTCAATTTGTACTAATGCCTATTGAAAAATAGGGAATCCTTTATATAAAGGGGATGCCTATATATTGAGTTATAAAATTTTACATAAATACAGCAATTATCATCAAATGAATAGACCTGACAAAAACTCACGAATAATTGTCAATGTTTACGAATGGGTGGAAGCTTTAATTACCTCATTGATAGCAGTTGTAATAGTATTTACATTTATATTTAGGGTAGTAAATGTCAGCGGCCCATCGATGCTCCCTACACTGAAATCAAATGACCGAGTAATACTTAACAGTATGTTTTATAAACCCCAAAACGGTGATGTTGTAGTAATAACGCACACTAATAAATTAAAAGAACCTATTATTAAGCGCATAATTGCACTTGAAAATCAAGTTGTAGATATCGACTTGAATAGTGGAACTGTAAAAGTTGACGGCGTTGAACTCGATGAATCAGAATATATCCAAAACGAAATTACAAATCAGCCGACAGATTATGAGTTTCCTTTAAAAGTCCCCAAAGGACATGTTTTTGTACTCGGGGACAATCGCCCTATATCATGTGACAGCCGCTACAGTGATGTGGGCATGATTGACGAAAAATATATTCTTGGAAAAGCGGAAATAATTGTATTTCCGTTTAACAGAATTGGAAAGATAAAATAAAAATTAAAATTTATAGAGGAATAAAATGAGTGAAGCACAAACAATTCAATGGTTTCCGGGTCATATGACCAAAACAAAAAGACAGATTGAAAAAAGTTTAAAATTAGTGGATGTGGTAGCAGAAATAATAGATGCAAGAATTCCGATAAGCAGCCGCAATCCCGTTTTAAGTAAAATCATTCAAAACAAGCCGCGTGTTATTTTAATGAATAAATGCGATGCTGCGGACCCGATACAGACTAAACGCTGGATTGAATACTATAAGGAAAAGGGCATACCAGCAATTGCAGTTGATTGTAAAACAGGGAAAGGTCTTAATGCGTTTATACCTCTTGTTAAAGACGTTTTAAGTGACCGCATAGAAGCTTGGAAGGCAAAAGGAATGGTATGTCGTCAAATACGTATCATGGTAGTAGGTATTCCAAATGTCGGAAAATCATCCCTGATTAACCGCCTTTGTAAAAACAGCAAAGCAAATGTTGAGGACAGACCGGGTGTAACCCGTTCTAATCAATGGTTTACTATTGGTAAAGGATTTGACCTTTTAGACACTCCCGGTGTTTTGTGGCCTAAATTTGAGGACAAAAATGTAGGAGAAAAGCTTGCTTTTACGGGAGCTGTAAAGGATGAAGTTGTGGATATGGAAGACCTTGCATCACGACTTCTTGAAGTTCTTTGCAAAAACTATGAAAATGCCGTGAAAAAAAGATATAAACTGGAAGACACCGATATTTCCGAGCTAAAAGGATATGAAGCTTTACAACTTATAGGCAAAAAGCGCGGAATGCTTGTTCCGGGAGGAGAAATTGATACCGAAAGGGCATCTATAATGGTATTGGATGAATTCAGAAGTGCTAAAATTGGCAGGATAACTTTAGAACAGGTTGGTAAATAATATGGATTGGTTTGCCTACGAAAAAAAAGCACGAGAGAATGGATATAAGACAATTTGCGGTATTGATGAAGCAGGGCGTGGCCCGCTGGCAGGTCCGGTTTTTGCCGCTGCTGTTATTTTGCCTGAAAATATAATAATTGAAGGACTTAATGATTCAAAAAAGTTAAGTGAAAAAAAGCGGGAAAAATTATTTGATATTATAAAAGAGCAGGCAGTAAGCTATTCCATAGGCTTTGCAACAGAAGAGGAGATTGACGATATTAATATACTCCAAGCTACTTTTTTAGCAATGAAAAGAGCGTTTGACGGCCTTGAAGTAAAACCGGACTTTGCGCTGGTTGACGGAAACAGAAAACCGACACTTGACGCTGAAACCATGACTGTTGTAAAAGGAGATGCCAATTCGGCAAGTATTGCCGCCGCTTCAATATTAGCTAAAGTAAGCCGTGACAGGCTCATGTATAAAATAGATAAAATATACCCAGTTTACCAGTTTGCAAAACATAAGGGTTACGGAACTAAACTGCATAGGGAATTACTTAATGAATACGGTCCGTGCCCTGTACATAGAAAGATGTTTTTAAAGAAAATACTCGGAGATGTCAAATGAAAAATGCTTATGGTAAATTAGGAGAAGAATATGCCGCTGAAATTCTAATTAAAAAGGGTTATAAAATTATTGCTCGAAACTACCATTCGCGTTTCGGTGAGATTGATATAATTGCAGAAAATAATAATTACATAGTTTTTGTTGAAGTAAAGACACGTGAAAAAAATTATTCTGTAAGTCCATTGGAAGCCGTTACAGCCGGGAAACAAAATAAAATAATCAAAACTGCGCTTTTATATTTGCAAAAAAATGAAACTTCTTTACAGCCTCGATTTGACGTTATTGGAATTATAACCGAAGCGAAGAATTTCAAAGTTATTTCTGTAGAGCATATCGAAAATGCTTTTAATTGAGGTGAAATGATTGAAATATTTTGATTTGCACTGTGATACAATTACAGATTGCTATACTGACAATAAAGCGTTGTACGACAGCGATTTACATATATCTTTAGTTCGTGGCAAGAAATACTCCCCATGGTTTCAATGTTTTGCAGTTTGGATTCCCGATGAAATAAGAGGGAAAAGTGCGGTAAATTACTTTGATGCGGTTACAAAAAAATTAAAATCGGAAATAGAAGTTAACTCGGATAAAGTTATACTGTGCAAAAGCTCTAAAGATTTTGAAAAGGCACAAAAACAAAATAAGATTGGTGCAATTTTAACAGTAGAAGGTTCCGCTGCATTGGGCGGAGACATAGCAAATTTAAAATATATGGCGGACTGTGGCGTAAGAATGATAACATTAACGTGGAATTCGTCTTGTGAAATAGGTGACGGAGTTTGCGTTAAATCTCCCAAAGGACTTACAAGTTTCGGAAAAAATGTAGTGGCTGAAATGGAAAAGTTGGGAATAGTTATTGATGTTTCGCATGCAAGTGATATACTGTTTAATGATGTTGTAAACTATACAACCAAACCATTCATAGCGTCTCATTCAAATTCACGGACAATATGTAATCATAATCGTAACATAACTGATGAACAGTTTAATATAATAAATAAGCGCGGTGGACTCGTTGGAATTACTTTTGCACCTGAATTTTTAAACACTAACAGCGATAAAGCAAATATTGATGATATTATTAAACATATAGAATACTTCCTTTCACTTGGCGGCGAAAAATGTCTGGCATTGGGAAGTGATTTTGACGGAGCAAGTTTACCTAATGGAATAAAAGGGATAGAATCCGTTGAAGATATTGCTGAGCATATGCTGCGCCGCAATTACAGTGAAACTTTAGTTAAATCCATCTTATTTGATAATGCATTCAATTTTTTTGTTTCTCTTTGATAAAAAGTATGTTATTATAAAAACAAGTAATAAGTGAAGGGAGAATAACCTTGAACTATAAATCTACAAGAAACCGTCAAATCAGCGTTTCGTCATCTAATGCGATTGCACAGGGAATCAGCAGTGACGGCGGACTATTTGTTCCACAAAGCTTTCCACATTTTTCATATGCTGATTTATCGGAAATGCAGCACTTGAGCTATACAGACCGTGCGGCCCGTATTTTACAGCCGTTCCTCACTGATTTTACTAAAGAGGAAATCAATGAATGTGTTACTGCAGCATATACAGGCGGTAAATTTGAAAAAGATATTCCTGCGCCGCTGACATATTTGCAAAACGGTAATATAAATATAAATATGCTTGAACTTTGGCACGGACCTACCTGTGCTTTTAAAGATATGGCACTTCAAATTTTGCCTCACCTTTTAACAAAATCACTTAAAAAAATTCATTCTTCTAAAACAGCTTTAATTTTAGTTGCTACTTCCGGAGATACCGGAAAAGCTGCACTTGAGGGTTTTAAAAATGTGAATGGAACCAAAATCCAAGTGTTTTATCCTGAAAATGGCGTAAGTCCTATGCAGAAACGCCAAATGAACACTCAAGAAGGAAACAATGTTTCTGTTTGTGCTATTGAAGGAAATTTTGATGATGCTCAAACAGGAGTAAAAAAGATTTTCACAGATTCTAAAATTAAAGAATTATTAGCAAAAAACAATATTATGTTCTCCAGTGCTAACTCTATAAACTGGGGAAGGCTTTTACCTCAAATTGTGTATTATTTCTCAGCATACTGTGATTTAATGGCAAAAGGTGAAATAGATTATGAGGGTGAAAAAGTTAATATAGTTGTTCCAACAGGTAATTTCGGTAATATTCTTGCAGCATATTATGCTAAAAAAATGGGATTGCCGGTTAACAAATTCATTTGTGCATCAAATGCAAATAATGTGCTGACGGAATTTTTAAATACGGGGCTGTATAATCGATGCAGGACATTTCACACAACAATTTCGCCTTCGATGGATATCTTAGTATCCAGTAATCTTGAGCGTCTTCTCTTTGACGTTACAAACGGCGACACTGACAAAGTTTCCAAATGGATGAACGAGCTTTCATCAGCAGGAAAATATCAAGTCGATGAAGATATTCTTAACAAACTCCATGAGTATTTTTATGCAGGTTTCTGCGATGATGCTGCTACAAAGGCAACAATTAAAGAAATGTATAATACTGAGAACTATTTATGTGATACACATACCGCAGTTGCGGTAAATGTGTACAAGCAATATGTAAGCGATACCGGAGACAACGAAACACCTGCAATTATTGTTTCTACAGCAAGCCCATATAAATTTGCAAATAGTGTGTTGAGTGCTGTTTCTGAAAACTATGATAATGAAGGTTCCGAATTTGCAAAAGTAAAGGAGCTGTCTGCAATTACGGGCACATCTGTACCGAAACAGATTGCAGAATTAGAAGAAAAAACCATTAGGTTTAATAACATTTGTAAAAAAGATAAAATGGAAGAAGTCGCTCTAAATGCGGCTCAAATAAAGTACGATAGCTAAGAGAGGATCTTATGTCGTTATTTGCTATTGCGGACTTACACCTGTCGCTCGGATGCGATAAGCCTATGGATGTTTTTGAAGGTTGGCAGGATTATACAAATCGCCTTGAAAAAAATTGGAAGGCTGTCGTTAACGAAAAAGACACGGTAGTAATTGCCGGGGACATATCTTGGGCAATGAAGCTTGACGAAGCGGTTAAAGATTTTGATTTTATAAACTCTTTACCCGGTTATAAGCTTATTTTAAAAGGAAATCACGATTATTGGTGGTCGACTCAAAAAAAGATTGCTGAATTTTTAAATAAAAACAGTTTTAATTCTATTGGAATAATTCATAATAATTCATATATAGTCGAAAACATTGCTGTTTGCGGTACTCGCGGATGGCTTTACAACTCTCAATCCGAAGAAGATAAAAAAATCGTAAACCGAGAAGTTGGCCGTCTTAATGCGTCTATTGACGACGGTATAAAAAAAGGCGGAAAACCTATTGCATTTTTGCATTATCCCCCTGTTTATGACGGAAGCGAGTGCAAAGAAATTCTCGCGGTTCTAAAAGCAAGGGGTATTGATAAATGCTATTTTGGTCATATACACGGCAGTGAAGCTGCTAAAAAAGCAGTCACAGGGGAATACGAAGGAATTAAAATGAAGCTTATATCTTGTGACTACTTAAAATTTTTGCCGATATTAGTGCAATGAACAATTTTTGAATATTTTATCTTATATATAGAATATTTATATTTCATGTGCTATAATAACTTAGATAATTTGCAATTTGCAGGAGGAAGTAATAATGAGTTTAAAATCGTCTAATAAGGTTGATACCAACCGTTATCAGCTTGAAGTTGAGGTTGATGCCCAAACATTCGAAAAGGCAGTTGACCACGCTTATCATAAGGAAAATAAAAAGATAGTTATTCCTGGTTTTCGTAAAGGTAAAACTCCGCGTGCCTTTGTTGAAAAATATTACGGTGAACAAATATTTTATGAAGATGCAATAAACGAAGTATATCCAATAGCTTTGAATGAAGCAGTTAAAGAGGCACAGCTTGAGCTGATTGAAGATAAAATTGACTTTGATTTAGTTTCCGCCGGCAAAGATGGTGTTGTGTTTAAAGCAACTGTAACAACAAAACCTGAAGTTGAAATTGATGGTTACAAAGGCATTGAAGCTACAAAAAGGCCTGTTGAAGTATCTGAGGATGACATCAATGCTGAAATTAAAAAGGTTCAAGAACGCAATTCCAGAATGGTTACTGTAGAAGACAGAGAAGCACAAAACGGAGATATTGCTGTTATTGATTTTGAGGGCTTTGTTGATGATGTTCCATTTGAAGGCGGTAAAGCTGAAAACTACAGCTTAAGTCTTGGCGCCGGACAATTCATTCCGGGATTTGAAGATCAAGTTATCGGACATAAAACCGGTGATGAATTTGATATAAATGTAAAATTCCCAGAGGACTATCAGGCCGCAGATTTAGCAAATAAAGATGCTGTATTTAAAATTAAATTACATGAAATCAAGATGAAAGAGTTACCGGAAGTCGACGATGATTTCGTTAAAGATGTAAGTGAATTTGATAATCTTGATAAATACAAGGAAGATATTAAAGATAAACTTACTAAGGCAAGAGAAAATCAAGCTCAAGATGAAGTTGAAAATCAATTAATTGACAAACTTGTAGAAAACCTGAAAGCGGAAATTCCACAGGCAATGTTTGAGATTAGAATTGATGAGGATATTCGTGAGTTTGCTTACCGTTTACAGTCTCAAGGACTTAACATTGAAACATATATGAAATATACAGGAATGGATCAAGAAAAGATTCGCAAACAATTTCAGCCTCAGGCTGAACGTCAGGTAAAGGTTCGCCTTGCACTTGAAAAAATTGCAGAACTTGAAAATATTCATCCTTCTGACGAAGATGTTGAAAAAGAATTTGAAAAATTAGCTGAAAATTACCAAATGGAAGTTGACAAAGTTAAAACATTTATTCCTAAAGAGGAACTTGCTAAAGATATTGCAGTACAAAAATCAATTGATTTGGTACGCGAAAATGCTGTTATTACAGAAGGCAAGAAAGACGCTGAATAAGAAAAGCAAATCCTGCCAATTATTCATTTACTGTTTACTTTTATTGGAGGTTAGACAAAAATGAGTTTAGTTCCATACGTCATTGAACAAACAAATCGTGGTGAAAGATCATATGATATATATTCCCGTTTGCTTAATGACAGAATTATTATGCTTACCGAGGAGGTAAACGATACAACTGCGAGTTTAGTGGTTGCGCAGCTTTTATATCTTGAGGGTCAAGACCCTGCTAAAGATATAAGCCTATATATTAACAGCCCTGGCGGTTCTGTAACTGCAGGAATGGCAATTTATGATACAATGCAGTATATCAAATGCGATGTTTCTACAATATGTATGGGAATGGCTGCCAGTATGGGTGCATTTTTACTGGCGGCCGGTGCTAAAGGTAAGAGATACGCCCTCCCAAGCAGTGACATAATGATTCATCAGCCGAGCGGCGGCGCCAAAGGGCAGGCAACCGATGTTATGATTCATGCAGGTCATATAATTGCTACCAAAAAGAAGCTGAACGAAATTCTCGCTGAAAAAACAGGTCAGCCTCTCGAAGTAATCGAAAGAGATACCGAGCGAGATAACTTTATGACAGCTGAAGCTGCCGCAAAGTACGGTTTGATAGATAAGGTAATCTATAAGCGATAATTTGAGGTTGGTGATAATAGATGTCTATCGATGATACAAAGGATCGTGGAATAAGCTGTTCATTTTGTGGTAAATCACAAAATGAAGCAAGGCGGCTGATTGCCGGACCCGGTGTTTATATTTGTGATGAGTGTATAGAGCTTTGCATGTCGATTCTCGATGATGAAAAGAACTTATCCAATCGTAAGTCGGGATATAATGAATCCGTATCTGAACTTTTAAAACCGCAGGAAATTAAAAAAAAGCTTGATGAATATGTAATTGGACAGGAAAATGCTAAAGTTGCACTTTCTGTTGCAGTATATAATCATTATAAACGTATTTTTTATGGAAAAGATGATGTTGAGCTTACAAAAAGTAATATTTTGTTACTTGGGCCAACCGGTGTGGGTAAGACACTGATTGCACAGACTCTTGCCAAAATATTGGATGTTCCATTTGCTATTGCTGACGCCACTACTCTTACAGAAGCGGGTTATGTCGGTGAAGATGTCGAAAACATTCTTCTTCGTTTAATACAGGCGGCTGATTTCGACATTGAAAAGGCAGAACGCGGGATTATTTATATTGATGAAATTGATAAAATAGCCCGTAAATCCGAAAATCCTTCAATTACAAGAGATGTGAGCGGTGAAGGTGTACAACAGGCTCTTTTGAAGATTTTGGAGGGTACTGTTTCCAATGTTCCTCCTCAAGGGGGAAGGAAACACCCGCAGCAGGAATTTTTGCAAATAGATACTTCTAATATTTTATTTATCTGCGGCGGAGCTTTTGATGGTTTAAACAAAATTATTGAAAAGAGAACAGCCTCATCTTCTATGGGCTTTGGGGCACAAGTTAGAAGTAAAGCAGAACTTGATTCAACTTCATGGATGAGAAATACTGTTCCACATGATTTAGTAAAATATGGCCTTATTCCTGAGCTGGTTGGTCGTCTTCCAGTTATTGCATCTCTTGATGCATTGAATGAGGATGCTTTGGTTAGAATATTAACCGAGCCGAAAAACTGCTTAATAAGTCAGTACAAAAAATTGTTTCAACTTGATAAAGTTGAACTTGAATTTACACACGATGCACTGAAAGCAATTGCAAAAAAGACCATTGAACGTCGTACCGGCGCAAGGGGTCTAAGGTCTATCATGGAGGACTTGTTAAAGAATCTCATGTACAAGGTTCCGTCTGACTATACCATTGAAAAAGTAACTGTTACTGATGATATGGTTAATAATAATGCAGAATCGGAGATTGTATACAACCCGGATCGCAAGCCGGTAAAGATAAAGATAACAACTCCAAGAAAGCGTGGACGTAAAGACACCGCGTAATAATTATTTAAATCTTGGCTGTTGCACGTGGTAGACTAATTACTATCCACTTGCAACAGCCTTTTCTGCTAAGGAGCATGCTATGAATACAAATCATGAACTAATGGAAACAGAAAATATTACTATCCCTGTGTTAGCATTACGGGGACTGGTTATTTTTCCGGGTATGATGCTGCAATTTGATGTCGGCAGAAAAAAATCCATTTTGGCACTCACTAAAGCAATGGACGAAAATCAGGAAATTTTTCTTGTTGCACAAAAGGATTTAAATGACAATGAACCTACGGGGGATGATCTTTACCGTATGGGCATTGTTGCTAAAATAAAACAAGTTATTCGCCACTCTGATGATGGAATAAGACTTTTTGCCGAAGGTATGTACAGAGCTGAAATATCTTCTATTATAAATGAAAATCCATTTATTTTAGCAAATGTCTGTCCGGCAAAATCTAAGTCATATACAGAAACACATAAAACGCAGGCTCTTATCCGTTTTACACAAACATTGTTTGAAGAATACATTCGAAATTACAGCCGTATTCCTCCTGATATAATAATAGGCGTAGTTCAGAAAAAGAACTGTGGAGAATTGGCTGATTATATTACATCCAATATTATGCTTGATTATGAAGAAAAGCAAATAATACTCGAAGAGCTACACCCCGTAAAAAGGCTTGAAAAGCTTATTGACATTTTGAAAAATGAAATACAGGTTCTTTCTTTAGAAAGCAAAATAACTGAAAAAGCACGCGAACAAATAGACCAAAATCAACGAGAATATTATTTGCGTGAACAGATGAAAGCTATAGCAAGTGAATTGGGGGACGATGATAATCCTCAATCGGAAGCAGAAGAGCTTCGTGAACGTATTGCTAAGATGAAACTACCAAAACTTCAAAATGACAAACTTTTAAAAGAATGCGATCGACTTTGTAAAATGCCGTATGGTTCACATGAAGCAAGCGTAATATTAAGTTATGTTGAAACATGTTTGGATTTACCATGGCATAAATCAAGCAAAGAACATATAGATTTGAAAAAAGCAGAAAGAATTCTTGACCGAGATCACTATGGCCTTACTAAAGTTAAGGAGAGAATTATTGATATTTTAGCAGTAAAAAAACTCTCTCCTGAAATTAAGGGTCAAATAATCTGCCTTGTAGGACCTCCCGGTGTCGGTAAAACATCGATAGCAAAATCGATTGCAAAAGCTATCGGAAGAAAATATGTCCGAGTATCGCTTGGTGGTGTTAGAGATGAATCCGATATCATGGGTCATAGAAAAACTTATGTAGGTTCTATGCCGGGAAGAATTATTGCAGCTGTAAAACAGACAGGAACAAATAATCCATTAATTCTTCTTGATGAAATTGATAAGCTTGGTAATGACTTCAGGGGAGACCCCGCATCTGCATTGCTTGAAGTTCTTGATTCGGAGCAAAACTCGGAGTTTTTTGACCACTATATTGATATGCCGTTTGATTTAAGTAAGGCTATGTTTATTACTACTGCGAATGATTACAGTGCAATTCCTGAGCCGCTTTTGGACAGAATGGACGTAATTACTCTTGGAAGCTATACACATGAAGAAAAATTTAATATAGCAAAAAAGCATTTAATACCAAAACAGCTTAAAAAGCATGGCATGAATGCAAAAATGTTAAGTATTACTCCATCTGCAATTCATGAATTAATTGACGGATACACAAAAGAAGCAGGAGTTAGAAATTTGGAACGTCAAATTGCAGCAATCTGCAGGAAATGTGCAAAAAAAATTGTTGAGGATGAAAGTAAAAAAATTTCTGTACGCGAAAATAATCTGGAAGACATTTTAGGACCTAAAAAGTTTAAAAAAGAAGAAATCTTAAAGAATGACATAGTAGGACTTGTTAATGGTCTTGCATGGACCAGCGTCGGGGGCGTACTCTTACCAATTGAAGTTGCCGTTATGGAAGGAACCGGGAAAATAGAACTTACAGGTTCACTTGGCGATGTAATGAAAGAATCAGCAAGAACAGCTATAAGCTGTATTCGTTCCAGAGCATCTTGGCTTGGTATAAGCCATGATTTTTATAAAAAATATGATATTCATATTCATGCACCCGAAGGAGCTATTCCAAAAGACGGACCGTCTGCAGGTACTGCAATGGCAACTGCCATTACTTCTGCATTAACTAATATTCCTATTAAACATGATGTTGCCATGACAGGAGAAATAACTTTGCTTGGCAGAGTCCTACCAATAGGTGGACTAAAAGAAAAAACAATGGCAGCCTATAAGTCAGGTATTAAAACAGTTATAATACCTGCGGACAACGTATCGGATTTACAGGAAATTGATAATATAGTAAAAGATTCTCTTCATTTTCTGCCGGTGGAACGAGTTGATGAGGTTCTCGAAGCGGCTTTAATAAGTATACCAAAGCCAAGGAAAGAAATTAAGGAAGCTACATCTACTTCAGTGATGCCTAAAAATAAGCCGGAGATGTTATCATCCGGACTGCCGCAGTAAGGGGTACATGAATGAAGATAGAAAATGCCAGTTTTGAATTTGCTGCAGGAAGATTGGATCAACTGCCGGAACCAACAATGCCTGAAATTGTTTTTTCCGGCAAATCAAATGTGGGAAAGTCATCATTAATTAATAAGCTCATAAATAGAAAATCACTTGCAAGAATTAGTTCTAAACCGGGGAAAACGGGAACAATAAACTTTTATAATATAATAGACTGTCGTTTTGTTGACTTGCCTGGATATGGATATGCAAAGGTAGCCCAGTCGGAAAAACTTCGCTGGGCTGAACTTGTTGAGGGCTATTTTAGCACTAACCGAAATATAAAACTTGTAATTCAAATAATTGATATAAGGCACGCGCCTACAGAAGATGATTTGCAAATGATAAATTTTCTATTGAATTCCGGCTTGAGTTTTTTAATTGTGGCGACAAAAAGTGATAAATTAAACAAAACCCAACGAAGTATTAGATTAAATTCGCTTTATAAAAGCTTCAACGGTATCGATGAACAAAATTTAATACCATTTTCCGTAGTTAACGGTGAAGGTGTAGAAAAATTGAAGAACATAATTGAAATTCAATGCAATAAATAAAGTTTACGGAGTGATAATATTGATAAATTCGGATTGTTTAAAAATAAACACAAAAGGGCATCTATCTATAGGAGATTGTGACACTGTAGAACTTGCAGAAAAATATGGAACTCCTCTCTACGTAATGGATGAAAACAAAATCAGAAAAACTTGCGAAATGTATCGTTCTTCAATAGATAAATATTATAATGGAAATGGAATGCCGCTTTTTGCCAGTAAGGCTTTTAGCTGCAAAGAAATATGCCGTATAGTAAATGAAGAAAAAATGGGTCTGGATGTTGTGTCCGGCGGTGAATTGTACACAGCTTTAAGTGCAGGCTTCCCTCCGAAGAAAATTCATTTTCACGGAAACAATAAGACGGTTGAAGAAATTACTTTTGCTTTAAAATCGGGTGTTGGTCATATCATTGTAGATAATTTAACAGAACTCGAAACAATTGAAGCAAAAGCCAAGGAAATGAACAAAACCGCTGATATTACTTTGAGAATTAAACCGGGTATAGATGCACATACTCATCAGTTTATCCGCACCGGCCAAATCGATTCTAAGTTTGGATTTGCATTGGAAACCGGTGAAGCAATGGAAGCAGTAAAAGTCGCTGTTAAATACAGCAATGTTAATTTAAAAGGGCTGCACTGCCATATCGGTTCACAAATATTTGATATACAGCCTTTCGTTGAAGCTGCAAAAGTAATGCTGGGCTTTATTAAACAAATTAAAGATGAAACAGGTCTTGAAATAAAAGAGCTTAACCTCGGAGGAGGTTTTGGCATTAAATATGTTGAAGATGATGCTCCTGTCCCATACGATAAATATATGGAACTTGTTTCTGAAGCAGTTAATATAAGCTGTAAAAAATATGGACTTAATGTACCGTATATTTACATTGAACCGGGTCGCTCAATTGTTGGTGAAGCGGGCATTACTCTTTACAAAATAGGAGCAATTAAGAATATTCCAAATGTTCGCACATATGTTTCCGTTGATGGTGGTATGTGTGATAACCCTCGTTATGCACTTTATAAATCAAGCTATACAGCTTTAATTGCAAATAAAGCAGCACTTGCTGCTGATGAAAAGGTAACAATTGCAGGAAAATGTTGCGAAAGCGGAGATTTAATACAAGAAAATACATATATTCAAAAACCGGAAGTCGGGGATGTTATGGCGGTACTTTCAACCGGTGCATATAATTATTCTATGTCATCAAATTATAATCGTATTACTCGTCCGGCAGTTGTGATGGTAAATGGTAATGAGTCAAGAGTAATCGTTAAGCGGGAGACTTATGAAGATTTAATTAGAAACGATATTTAATTCGTAAAACATATTAATAACAGCTTTACTTTTACACTTTTATGTGCTAAAATTTTATCTTATTAAATCAATGAGGAGTGAGATTATTTGAATTCAAAAATTAAGGATGACAGCGTTGATTTCCTATTTAAGGCGGTACTTTCCTTAAAAAATATTGATGAATGTTATAATTTTTTTGAAGATTTATGTACAGTTCAGGAAATAAAGGCTATGTCACAAAGGCTTACTGTTGCGCATATGCTCAGCACAAAGCAGGTATACAGTGACATAGTAGCACAAACGGGAGCCTCAACCGCTACAATAAGCCGTGTAAACCGTTCTTTAAATTATGGCTGTGACGGATATGAACTTGTTTTTAATAGACTTGATAAAAAAACGAAAGAAAAAAATGCTAACGGGAAAAAAGATAAATGAGTTATTCATCATTCGCAAATTACTATGACAGCCTTACATTAAATGTAAATTATCCTGAAAGAACTGAATATGTTTTGCAGCTTTTGAAAAAATTAAATCATAATGCAGGTTTAACACTTGACCTTGCATGTGGTACAGGAAGCCTTACAATTGAACTTGCAAAGCGCGGTATAGATGTCTACGGCATAGATGGCTCAAGTTCAATGCTGTCCGTTGCTCAGCAAAAAGCGGCAGAAGAAGGATTGCAAATCTTATTTCTTTGTCAAAAAATGCAGAACATAGATTTATATGGAACAGTTGATACGGTTATTTGTATGTTGGACAGTATTAACCATTTAACAAGCGAGTCTGATATTTTAAAGACTTTTAAAAGAATATCTCTTTTTTTAAACCCCGGTGGATATTTTCTCTTTGATATGAATACAATTTATAAGCACCAAGAGGTATTAAGTAGTAATACTTTTGTATATGATACTGAAGATGTGTATTGTGTTTGGCAAAATCAATATGAAGAAAATACTAACCGAGTTGGAATCACGCTTGACTTTTTTGGCAGAGAAGGAAACTGTTATTATAGGAATACAGAGCATTTCTATGAGCGTGCATATGATACTGAACTAATTATCTCTCTGCTGTCAAAAGCAGGACTTCAAACTGTCGGTGCATTTGCCGACCTAAGTTTTGAAAAGCCAGAAGATGAAACAGAAAGAATAATCATAGCAGCAAGAAAGGTAAAATAGGGTTATTAAAAAATGGATAGAATTATTAGATGTATTACATCAAACGGCGCAATCATGGCGGCGGGAATAGATTCCACTTATTTAGTAGCAACAGCACAACAGATCCATAAAACAAGTGCTGTTGCCACTGCAGCACTTGGAAGACTCCTTACAGGAGCTTCTGTAATGGGCTCCATGCTGAAAAAAACGAATGCTACTATTACACTTAAAATTAATGGTGGTGGACCTATAGGCTCTTTAACCGCAATTGCAGACAGTAACGGATACTGTAAGGGGAGTGTTACAAATCCGGGAATTGAATTACCCCTAAAACCAAACGGTAAACTCGATGTCGGCAGAGCTGTCGGTAATAACGGGCTTTTGGGTGTTATCCGTGACTTCGGCGAAGGAGAACCTTATATAGGCAAGGTGGAATTGGTTTCAGGTGAAATTGCAGAGGATATTACAAATTACTATACAAGAAGTGAACAAATACCTACAGTATGCGCTTTGGGTGTGCTTGTAGACAAAGCGGATGTACGTCAGATTCTTGCAGGTGGTTTGCTTATACAAGTTTTACCCGGCGCAGAAGAAGCTGATATTGATTTACTTGAAAAGAATGTTAATAAAATGGAGCCTGTTACAACAATGCTGGCAAAAGGTATGAGTATAGAGGAAATATGCCAAACTGCGTTAGAAGGCTTTAAAATGGAAATACTTGACGAATATAAAGTTGGCTATGCCTGTAACTGCAGTAAAGAAAGAGTAGAGCGTGCTATTGCTACATTACCGGAGAAAGAGATACTGTCACTTGCAGATGAAGAAGGCTTTGCTGAAGCCAAGTGTCAGTATTGCAATAAAGCATATAGACTGAACAAGTCAGACCTTAAAAGGATTGCCGAAACGGCTAAAATAAAAAAATAGTAAAAAAAATGAAAAAAATGTTATTTTAGTGTTGACAACTGCGGAAATATATAGTATTATATAACACGTCGCTGATAACCGCGACAAAAACAAAACAACTTCGGGAGCATAGCTCAGCTGGTTAGAGCACCTGCCTTACAAGCAGGGGGTCATAGGTTCGAGTCCTATTGTTCCCACCAAAGTTGGCTCGGTAGTTCAGCTGGTTAGAACGCTAGCCTGTCACGCTAGAGGTCGTCG
>ENA-UOOM01002125-UOOM01002125.1-fermentation-metagenome-genome-assembly--contig:-NODE-2125-length-17008-cov-3.773609_pt1 | contig 17008 bp, 13 predicted proteins | sample MGYA00245781_ERZ724031 | MGnify/ENA primary metagenome ERZ724031 (study PRJEB28704, sample SAMN03018317) | fermentation metagenome | biome: anthropogenic terrestrial biome; feature: soil; material... | reverse complement strand
ATCGCGGCTTAAAGCCTGTCAACGAAAATGGGGTAATTTCATCGCCAAGGTGGACCACGTGGTCGCCGCCATCGACGAGCGCGGCGAGGCCGTGGCAAAGCCGATGCCATTCAAGAACTCGGGGACCGGATTCGAGAGGTGCGTCGCCCATCTCGAGGGGCTTGCCTTGGACAACGCCGGCGTCTTCGTCGGCATGGAGGCCACCGGCCACTACTGGATGGCCTGCTTCTCCTACCTCGTCTCAAGGGGCTTCAAGGTCGCGGTCATCAACCCCATGCAGGTCAAGGCCGTGCGCAAGCCCAAGGGATGCTCACGGGTCAAGAACGACCGCATCGACAGCCAGATCATCGCCGAGACCATGCGCATCGGGGATCTCGACGAGACGCGGCCCGCCACGGACGAGCTCCAGTCGCTCAAGACCCTCACGCGCTACCAGCGGTCCTTGAAACAGGAGGTCGCCACCGTGAAGACCCAGGCGATCTGCCTGATGGACGCCTACTTCCCCGGGTATGCCGGCATGTTCACCGACATGTTCGGGACATCGTCGACGGCCATCCTCTCGAAGTGTCCGACGCCCGCCGAGTGCAACCGCACGCACGCGGCCACGCTCGCCAAGATCCTCTCCGAGGCCTCGCGTGGCAGGTTCGGGACCGAGAGGGCCGCCAACGTCAAGGCGGCCGCCAAGGGCTCGGTCGGCATCACGCTGGGGTCTGACGCCGCGTCGTTCCAGATCAAGGAGCTGGTGTCCCGGATCGTCTTCCTGAACGAGAAGGCATCCGAGGCCGACAGGCGCATCTCCGTCCTGTTGCAGGGGATCGAACCGCTCATCCTCACCATACCCGGCATATCCACCACCACCGGCGCCCAGATCGTCGCAGAGATAGGCGACGCATCGCGTTTCCCCAATGCGGCGGCCATCGTGAGCTATGCGGGACTCAACTCGGCGGTGAGCCAGTCGGGCAGGTTCGAGGCGACGGGCGAGCCCATCACGAAGCACGGGTCGCCCTACCTCAGGAGGTCGATGTGGCTCGCGGCAAACCGAGCCAGGCAATACGACCCCGAACCTCAAGGCCTTCTATAACAAGAAGCGTTCCGAGGGCAAGTGCCATCGCGTCGCTGTCACCGCCGTCGCGAGGAAGCTCTGCCACGTCGTCTTCGCCGTCATGCGCGACCAGATCCCATACGACCCAGAGAGATAGGCCGGCGGAACAGATCACCTGCGGGAAACACGGCATGGCCGCGTCGCTTCGTTGTGCCCGAAAGCATTCGATATTCGACTTTCAAAGTGCGTTCTTTCAACAAAACACGAAATTCAATCCCATCGAAGTTTCTAGCTAAAACCTCTTGACTTCATATAGCTGGTCTCCTTTGACAGACTGGCTCATTGTATGTCGGCCGTGCGGGGATACATGGAGAGATCGGCGGAGTGATCACTATGAAAGTGGTTCCAATATCTCTCCCAACTTCTGCCAGCCCATGTAGACGGAAGCATCCCGGATATCCCGTATGAGTCCATCCCGGACGCCGTGAAGATCAAGCTTGGACAACACGGCGATCGTCCTCTGTTCGGTTATGGAGCACCATTTGTAGTCTGTAAAAAGCTGCGAGATGAGCCACGTTATCTCATCGGGTGACACATCTGGTGCGGATGAGACTCGTTCGAGTGCCTCATCGTCAAGAGTAATGCTGCCCTCAATGGTGGAAGGGCTGCCCATAAGAAAGCTGATGATGGAGGCGCTCAGTTCGGGGAGGGTCCCCAAACAGTGGGAAAGGGTTTCGGCTACGATCTTATGCAGATCGTCACTGCTCCTGCGTAAAGCATCGAGGAGCTTCTCGATCCAAGACGACCAGGCCTGCCCCCTCATACTCTCGTCGGCAGATTCCAGCCAGAAGACGAGCTGTCTCGTCACCTCGGTGCCACGCTTGCTCGAGCCTCCAACACAGGCGGTAAGGTTGCATACCCTCGCAATCTCGTCGGAATAGCGCAGCACTCCCCGCATGTACAGTGCGGTCAGCCTTCCCTCGTAGCAGTTTCCGTCAATGTAGGGAGAGGAGAACAGCCCCTCGTATGGCCGTCTGACCTTGTCCCAGACGGCGCCGGTCAACCTTTTCGACTGCATGGCGAACCCCTGCCAAGCTGGGATGCAGCGTGGGTCGTCAGGTTCCAGGAGAGGGAGGAGGCTCGAGGCGACCTCGCCGTCGGGTAGCAACTCGTCGAGGATATTGAAGAATCGGAAGGTACATGCTCGGACGACATCCCCCATGTCGCCATCCTGTGCCAACGATCCTCGGAGACGCGAGAACAGGGCGACGGCACTGTCGCGTGCCTCTTGGACCAGTCCTCTCTTGGCTGCGAAGGAGAGGCAATGGGTGTATATCCCCAGTATCTTTCCCACGGGGTGGTTGGCCTCGGCCGTGACCCAGTCCGTCCCGTTCGGCCATAGGTCATGGTCTTTCCTCGCTAACGGGTCCCGCTCAAATGCCCAGCCCCATTCGCCTTGCGCCGCCCTCGAGCAGGCGTTCAGCTCCTGCTGGTCGATGCGATCTCCATTGCAGTCGATGAGGCTGTCAAGTTCGGAGAGTGCAAGCAGACGGAGCTCGCTGACAGGGACGGCCTGGCATAGGACTTCCAAGCACTCTTTCTGGTCGGTATCGAAGGCCGTCATCCAGTTCAACTTCTCAGCCAGGAATGCGCACGTCTTGATGTCTGTTGTGTCGGGGCTTCCGATATGCTCCCTTAGCATAGCCAGAGTCTTCTCTGGATACTTTTGTACGGATGCCACGACCCGGTCTTTCTGTGTCCAGTCGGCGCTCGGTTTCCCGTCGGCAACGAGTTGCACGGCTGAAAACGTGAACTCTTCCACATTGAGAGCTGGGCCGCTGCCGACCACGAGGGTCTCGACGGGCCCTACGATTCGGTCCGGGTGCGAGCGCTCTTCGAAGTCAGGATGGTCCTGCTTGATCCTCCCAACCTGTTCGAGGAGCTGCGCGTCGTCGGGGACCGTGCGTAGCAGCCAGGAGTAGGCGTTGAAGCGCTCGTAGGCGTTGGTTCGCTCGTCTCCTCCCCTGGAAGAAACGCTGTCGACGTAGGAGATGAAGTCCTCCTTCTCATCCTTGGCGATGGCGGGGTACGCGTCGGAGAGGAGCAGGAACGCCTCGTGCCTGAGCATGATGTTTCCCAACAGGTCATCGCTGATGACGTATCCGAGCTTGTCCGCCGCAGGAAGGTCCGACTTGTAGAGCAAGTAGATCCCGAGCCTCACCATGAGCTCGCTGTGCGAGGAGAGGCACCGCTTGACCAGCGCCTCGGCATCTTTCGGGACTTCTTCGAGGAGTTTGAGGCCGGTCTCGCGGGCAACGTCGACGAGCGTTCCGATTCCCGTTTGGTCTGGTCTGTCCCCATCCGCCTCGTCATCTTCTTCGATTGTCGCTCGGAGGAGTGCGGAATAGACGTCCGACCCCGTGCCATACCCGGTGGTGATATCGTCGGCACGTTCGATCCCTTCACAGCAGAGATTCCAAAGGCTGCGTCTCTCCGGCTTCGCCAGGCTTGCCATTCTTTCCTCAAGGCGCTCGGCAGGAAACCACTGCCCCAAGGGGAGCATGGGGCCGACTTTCCGCGTCGCATCATAGTCCGTTGAGACGTTCGGGGAGATCGTCAGAAGCAGCCTTGCCAGTCCGAGGGCCACGCGATCGTCATCCTGCTCCTCCATGAGTCCAACGACGTTTCGACAGTCATGTTCGGTTACCTTGTTCTCGAGGAAGGGTAGCCAAGAGGCGACACATTCCTTTGGGGCCTTCTTGTTGCTCAGCTCCCTAATGATGTAAGCGCAGGTTCGTTGGGAGAGGCTGTTGACGCCTCGTCTCAGGGCTATGGATTCGAGCGCCCCGTAATCAGTGCATGAGAACGTCGTGGCCCACTCGAGCATGAGGTTCTGCTGGCTCTCAGTACAATCGCTGAACAGACACTCGAGCAGACCATGTTCGTAGGCCCATCCCAGCCACCCGGCGCCCGTAGCATGGTCGCAGAACGTACGGATACAGGCCGTCCTCCGCCTTTCGTTCTCGCTTCCGAGCGAGTCGAGGAGAATCTCCTCGCTATCTCGTGGGAGCCCCGCCGGTCCCATGGGTTCCGACGTCAGGCCCTCGATGGCGCTCGACCTCTCATAGAGCGACATCGCCGTGTATGAGGACCATCGGTCGAACAGCACAGGGAGTTCTTTATAGTCAGAGAACATGATTGGAGTTACGCCTCTGCTCTCCCAATCGGACAGGCCATCATCGCTCCTGTCGAGAGCGAAGGCGTTCTCCGCCATGTCTGCAGACAGGGAACGGGTGAGGTAATCGACCAGCATGTCGCCGCAGCTGTACCCGATGAAGAGCGTCTTGTAGGTCGAGAACATCCTCACGAGGAAGTGGGACGCCCATCCATCGGTTATGTATGCCCGGCCGAAGTCGACATCGGTAAGAATCTGGCTATTCGGGTCTACGGTCGAGCCGTGCAAGTGTATCAGGCCTGAGAAGTCGTTCCCGAGGGGAAGGGCGGGGGAGATGTAGATCCTAGGCGACATCCCCATTCCACCTGCGGCGCTCTCGAAGCAGGAATCGAAGTTAGTCGTCACCACGCGGAGCGATTCCGGATTGCCGAACAGCGAGAGGATGTTCCTGTGGAGCTCCGAGGGCTCCCGCTCCCCTCCCAACAGCCTCGCACACGCCGAACGAACTTGCTTGCTGCCGGAATTGGCATGCGAGGCTAGGTATCCGAGATATCGTTCAGGGCCCTCTTCATACCCTTCCCCGTCTTGTCTTCTCTTTCTATCTTTGAGATGGTGCCCAGGGTCAACAATGTCCCTGATCTTAGTCACCAGCTCGTCGAAGTCAGGAAGACAGGTTGGCTCCTGCTTCGACACGCCAGCACCGGCGAAGATGACGAGCTGCCCTTTTTGTGCCGCGCGAATCAGCGTGTCTGGGATATCGATGTCATCGAAATGCATGGTCTGGATGTCTCCTCAGCTTTTATCTGGTTCAATTATGGCCGTTGCTCGGCTCATGTATTGGTACTTATTGGTTGAAGAGCGTCACGGGCCCTGCCTATAACGCGACGCTTGGCTTACCGAGTTGGTTGTGTAATGAACGAAGTTTCCCCATGATACGATGTGGGGCATATGTAGGGACAAGGTGAGCATCATGACGTGCGTGAACGCGAGGGGCGACGTGTTCCCGCAGGAGGTGTGCCTGGGCAAGACCGGCGTCTCGGCATGCAGGGCCGGACTTGCCAGATGTGCGCTCCGAGGAACGGTCGTCTCCACCGACAGGCTCTCGGGATACGTCAAGGTGCTGGCCGAGATGGGTGTTCGCATGTATGAGAGATTCGCATCAGGCGGTAGCCATGCGTCTCTTGACAGGGCGGATGTGCTCCACTCGGTCCTCTCGCACTTCCTCGCACCGTTCCGTGGGGTCTCGACCAGAAGACTCCACGGCTACCTAATGTGGCTCGAGTGGACACTCGAGGCTCGACGCTCGCGAGGGCGCATGGACCTCCTGCTCGAACAGCCCGGCGTTGGATCGTACGCAAGGACATGGCGAAGGTACGCCAAGACTCCCTATCCATTCCATTCAGAGCCCAATCAACAGATGTCATTAGTGGGCTAACAGAGCCTACGATGATAAGAACGGATACTTCTTCCGTAGTACTTTGTCAGGGAAAGATCAGTGCGTCTCGGAAGGCACTCGAGTGCCACGGTGTCACACGGTTGGTCCCGCGTCCGGGCAATCCCTACGACGGACGATGTGGCCGCAGAGTCGTTCTTCGAGACGCCGAGGACGGAACCCGTCAAGAGGCAGGCGTACGAGGATCAGGAGGAGGCCAGACGGGAGGCATTCAAGCACATCGAGCTCTGTCACGGTACGAAGCGCATGCACTCCACCCTCGGACATATGGGTCCTTGCGACCTCGAGCGTCAAGGTGCGTGAAGATACTCAAGAGTGTGCTCAAGAAATGTTGGCCCATCCAATGCGAGCTCATGGGTGCACGCATGGTTCAATAACAGTCCCAAGCAACCTTCGTTATCCTTGGTGACGAAAACAAATAAACATTTCAAACACAAAGTGAGAGACGTTACTGTTCGGCTTTGTCGCCCTCATTGAGCTCGATACCATTGGCGTTATCATGCGGTTTGTCGTCTCACTTCCTGTGCCGGCGGGCGTCGCTGCGAAAGAGTACCAGAATCGTCGGAGTAATTGGGATGGGGACTGATCAGGTAAGGCGAGGGGGGAACGGGGCTGCGGCGCGATGTTCAGAATCGCTGAAGAGGATCCAGTCCTCGAGAGGGAGGCACTAATCTGATCAGCCTTGTTATGCTGGAAGTGCTCGTCACTGTCCGAAGCATCTGACGCTTTGCCGCCACTCGTCTTTGATTTCGGACCGCTGGCTGGATGAAAGATAGATTCTATAGGTCGTCCCTTGCTAAAATCACTACATAACCGCATAGGAAAGGGGCATATAGGTAAAACCCCTCATTGGATTGTTACTGCTAAAGACAGGCAAGACCAGAACAAGTATGTTTTGGTCTTGCCTGTCTTTTTGTGGAGGTGAGGTTCATTGGTGCAGACCAAGACGCCAGTTTGGCGAGGTCTGCACATCTGCGGTTTGTGCTCTCGCCATAGACGACAACGAACGGAGTCTTAGTTATTCGCGAAAGGAGAACCCATGGCATCAATTGATTACGATCAACTCGCCACGACCATCATCGACAAGGTTGGGGGAGTTGAGAACATCAAGAGCGTCTCGCACTGCGTGACACGTCTCCGCTTTATCCTGAAGGATAATGCCAAAGCGGACACCAAGGGCCTCAAGAAGGTCCAAGGAGTGCTCAGCGTCGTGCTCGGCGCCGGGCAGTACCAGGTCGTCTTGGGCCCAATTATTTTTGACGTCTTCGATGAGATTACGAGAAACTACGATATTGAGCTGGGCGAAGATGTCGACGAGTACCATCCCGAAGATCTCCCCGGCGATGATTCGGCCCCCGTAAAGAAGAATGCTCTTTATTATCTCAACGTGGTTATCAGCTTCCTGTCCGCCTCGCTCACGCCCTTTATTACAGTGCTTTATGGCGCAGGCATGATAAAGGTCGTTCTCAGTCTGATTTCTTTCGCGTTCCCGGCGGCAGCGACGACAAGTACGTACGTCATGTTTGGCTATCTGGGTGATGCGCCCTTCTACTTCATGCCGGTACTTGTGGCCTATGGTGCCGCGAAGACGCTCAAGTCGAATCCTGCATTCGCAATCGCAATGGCGTGCATGCTGCTCTATCCGAATTTCGTTGCCCTTGTCGGTGGCACACAGCCCATGGATATGTTCGGCATCCCTGTGGCCCTCGTAAAGTATTCAAGCACCCTTCTACCAGCCCTCTTCTCGGCGATTCTTCTCTCGTATCTCGAGAGATTCTTCTACAAGGTAATCCCATCCCTGCTCCGTGCCGTGTTCGCACCGCTCTGCACGCTTGCGGTCGCCTATCCCATCGTCATGCTCCTCCTTGCTCCTCTTGGCACTTACATCGGCTCCTATGTCGTTGGCCTCTTCACTGGGCTGTATGCCATCACCGGTGGCGTCACCATCGGCATTCTCGCTGCAGTCTGGCCGTTTATCGTCATGGGTGGCATGAACATGCTCTTCGTCGCCCCCATGACGCAGCTTCTCGCCAACTTGGGATATGACAACTTCTTCCGTCCTGCGTGGGTCTTGCACAACGTAGCCGAGGGTGGCGCGTGTTTTGGCGTTGCGCTTCGGGCCAAGAGCAAGCAGATCAAGTCCGATGCCATTGCCGCCGGTACCGGCGCTATCATTTCAGGCGTTTCTGAGCCGGCCATCTATGGTATCGACGTGCGTCTGAAGAGGCCCATGTGGGCCGTCTGCCTTGGCGGCCTTGTCGGCGGCACCATAGCAGGGGTGCTCGGCGCGAAGGCATACACTCTTGGCTACTCGAGTATCCTTGCCATTCCGATTTTCGGCGACACGATGCTTGCCATCACCATCGCCATCGCTGCGGCGTTTGTGACTGCGTTTTGTCTCACCCTCGTCTTCGGCTTTGACGAGTCTGGCGTCGATATCAACAAAGAAAACGTGGACGTGCCGCAGGAGACCGATGTCGTGGCACCGATAGATGGGGGCGTGGCATGAACAACTTGAGCTATAAGAAGACTGTGGGCTTTCCTGAGAACTTCCTCTGGGGCGGTGCCCTGGCTGCCAATCAGTACGAGGGCGCGTGGGACGAGGGCGGCAAGGGCCCATCCGTTGCCGATGTCATGCCCCATGGCATCTTTGGGGGGCCGCAGTATGATGCGGCATATTATCCGACGCACGAGGCAATCGACTTCTACCATCGCTACCAAGAAGACGTCGCTCTCTTTGGGGAGATGGGCTTCAACATCCTCCGCACCTCGATTGCCTGGACGCGCATATTTCCCACAGGTGAGGAAGACGCGCCCAACGAAGAGGGTCTCAGGTTCTACGACCGCTATTTCGCCGAGCTTAAAGCACATGGCATGAAGATTATGATTACACTGTCCCACTACGAGATGCCGCTTGCACTTGCCGAGAAGTATGGTGGATGGTCAAGTCGCGCGATGATTGACTTCTATATGAAATTCTGCAAGGTTGTCTTTAACCGTTACAAAGGAGTCATCGACTACTGGCTCACATTCAACGAGATCGGCAACAACATTAACAAGCCGATGATGTGGGTCACGGCGGGCATCGACCCTGAGCGGTCGGAACTTGAGCAGACTTGCTATCAGGCATCCCACAATCAGTTTGTCGCCAGCGCGCTGGCGACAAAACTGCTCCACGAGACAGATCGGACAGCCCGGATTGGCTCGGTCATCGAATACAAGACGATGTATCCCCTCAGCTGCAGTCCCGAGGACTCCGAAGTAGTCCAGGCTCTCAAGCAAAAGTGCTATTACTATCCCGAGGTCCAGGTGCGAGGCCACTACCCCTCCTATATGTGGGAGTACTTTGCCAAGAGGGGCATCACCATCGAATACGAGCCAGAGGACATGGACATCATTTGCGAGAATACGGTCGACTTCCTCAGTTTCACGTATTATCGCTCTCGCATCGCAGGTAAGGATTACGTAGAATCGGTCCAAAAGGACGCCAACACGTCTGACAGCGTCGCGGCAGGCGACAAGGGGCGGCGTGGCAACGAGTCGATCCTTGTCTCCGGCAAGACGAACCCCTACCTCAAAACGACCGCGTCCGGTTGGTCGATTGACCCCGATGGGCTCTACCTTGCGTTGAACGAGCTCTACGATCGCTATCAGGTGCCCATCTTCGTGGCCGAGAACGGCCTAGGTACCAAGGAGGCGCTGGTCGACGGGACTGTCCACGACAGTTATCGTATTGAGTACCTCAAGGCACACGTCGAGGCCATGAAGAGGGCCATATGCAACGGCGTTGATCTCTTTGGCTATACAATGTGGAGCCCCATCGACATCGTGAGCGAGGGCACCGGGCAGATGTCAAAGCGGTACGGTTTCATCTATGTCGATCGCAACGATGCTGGCGAAGGTACACTCAGGCGATATAAGAAGGATAGCTTCGAGTGGTACAAACGGTGCATCGCCTCGAACGGGGAAGATCTCTAGAAACTATCCCTGTCCCCGGACGCCAAGAGGTGTCCGGGGACAGGCGTGGCGGGTTGACCGTCTCTTCTGGGATGATCGAGTGAATGACGATTGGCGGTGCCTCGCATGTATGGCGCAAGGGTGGTACGCATCATAAACAACAATGTCATTGCTGCTCGTGACGAGCACGGCGACGAGGTCATGATGATGGGCAAAGGCTTAGGTTTTCGCACCCGTCCCGGTCGGCGCGTCGTAGCCGAGAGGGTAGAGAAGGTCTTTCGCCTCGATGACCAAAGATCCTCGCAGCGCTTTCAGGAGCTGCTCAAGGATGTTCCCATGGAATATGCCGTTGCCTCGGCGGACATCATCGACCATGCCAAGGAGGTCCTGAGCCATTCGTTCAACGAGAACATCTATATCACGCTCACCGACCACCTTGCGTTTGCCGTTCGATGTGCGAGACAGGACGCAAGTGTTGATAATCCACTGTTCTACGATGTGAGACTTTTCTATGCCGACGAGTTTCGGGTTGGGATGTGGGCCATCGGCCTTATCGACGAGCGATTCTCTGTCGGACTGCCCGATGACGAGGCGGCTTCGATCGCACTGCATTTCGTCAATGCGGAGTATCCGAGCGGCATGCAGGGAACGATGAACGTTACCAGGCTCATCCGTGAGGCTCTCGACAAGATCGAGGACCACTACGCGTGCCCCATCGACGAGGAGTCATTCGCCTACCAGAGGCTCGTCACTCATCTCAAATTCTTTATGATGAGAGCTCAGCAGCGTGAGTCCATCCCCGAGATGGACGGAGCGCTCCGAGACGTAGTCCGTGACAAGTATCCAGAGGAGTGGACTCTCAGCGAGGGAATCGTGAAACACGTCTCGGAGGGGCTCGGCCAACATATCGACGATGACGAGATCGCCTACCTGACAATGCACATTCATTACATTATCAAGCATCCGACCGCCGCTACGTCCGAAAGACAAGGATGATATAACATATTAATTATAAATGTACGATTTTCGTGCTTGATGAACAGTGGGAAGTTGTCCTCTCGTGACGAGGGGAGCAAACTTCGAGAATCAGCATTTCTGTGCCCACCGATGGCGTCGTGCGACCCCTTTCTGCATGCTCCGATGAGGCGTTCTCTCAAGAAATCATGGGACTCGGCTTTTTGGTAGCCTCCGACGGGGGCGAAGTCATCTCGCTAGTAGATGGTACGATCGGGATGTTGTACAAGATCCTTCGTGCGGCTGGGATCCGCATGGAGGATGAGTCTGAGACTCTGTTCTACGTGGAGATTGACGCCGTCGAGTTTGGAGGCCTTCGTTGCGCGCGTGAGCGAGGGATAGGCCGCGTGGAAGGTGGGAAGGCGCTCCTTTCAGTTGGTTGCTCTGCCATCAAGAAAGCCGGCAAGAGCTGTGAAACGATAATTCTCTTTCCCGACAAGAGCACCTCTTCGGTACGCGTCCATGAAGATAGGCGCATCAAGACTGGCGAGGAGATGGCCATACTCGTGGAAGGCATGGGGCGTGAAGTTTGCACGTAGAGGCAGACAAAGGTCGCTTCAACTGAATATGACAGCGAGAAGAAATGTGGGAAAGGGCTTCATGGACGTGAGACTACAGATGAAGACAACGCTTGGCGAAGACCATCGTACGTACGTAACGGCATGGGCTTCGAAACGAACAGCTGCGTAACCCACAGCGCGCCCGCAATCTCGTGTCAGATTATGAATCGGATCGTACAGACGAGTTTTATGTCCAGGTACTCATTCGGTGATGCTGTCGACTACTTCTCAGGCGTACAGAAGGCGTGCATCGTCGATGGGCGGAGGACAGCCAGATGGCTGTTTGCTTCGCAGTTCCTCATCCGAGTCCCTGGGACGTGCTCGTGCGTATGCGAGCAGTATCCCGTGTCGTGCCATCGGGCTCCAGAAGCTCCTCCGTCTGACAACCGAGCACTCGGGCGAGCCTATAGACGGAGAACGCCTGGGCCTTGTTGATGTCCTTCTTGCGCTGCTCGTATTGCTGGATTGAGCGAAGAGACACGTCGGACATCCGTGAAAGCTCTGCCTGCGTGAGACCACGCGCTACCCTCAATCGCTTGAGGCGTGTCGACCTTGTTGAGATGCAGCGCACGAGCTCGATGGCATCCGAAGTGGCCTTCCAGTCGCTCTCTCCCATTGGTATCGGGCAGACCCTCGCTCGGTACCAGTGGGACAAGGGGCCTTCCAGTCGCTCTCTCCCTGTTCAGCGTAGATACGCTCGAGATCTTGGACGTCAAGGAACACCGCGATCGATCTGAACGAAAGCCCCTTGTCCCATTGGTATCGAGCGAGGGTCTGCCCGATCCAACGCGCGCGGACGGAATCGCCCCTCGAGAGGGAGATCGAGTCCTGGAGAAGCTCATCGAGCACTTCGCCACGCGCATTCTCACATATGCTCAAGACGAGCTCGATGCCCGAAACGCCGATGTCGGGTCCGTTCCCGCCCTCGGTAAACGAGGCGGCTACCTCTGATTTCGCGAAGAGGTGATAGAAGCGTTCCATGCCACCAGGAAGGGTGCGCTCAGCAAACTCAAACGCTTTGCCGAGCGTTCCCATGCTCATGGCAAGACGAGTTTCCACGTAAGGATGCGTCATGCCTCACTGCCCGCTTTCCGGTTGGTTCCCGTTCCCCGCATCTGTGTAGGAAATGTGATGGAACTATTACGCTCGACCGTTCATCGATTCTGGCTTTTGTCCCTCTGACATGCGCAAGGCATGAATTCGAGAAAGGCTGACCTTGTTCTGATGACTATCTCTCAGGAGATAGTATCCACCTTGCACGGCGAAAATCAATCGGATTCGACCGCAGCCTCCTGCAGATTTCATATCGCTTTGACCGGCGAAACGCCTCCGAAACGCTCGCGAAAGAAACGATTTTTCCGATGGACCGCCGCTCGGTGGGATGCATCCTATGACACGGGAACGGCCGCCCATTTCCTTGCGCTGTACAACACCGATTGAAGGAGGAAACATTGGCAACTGTCCAACTGGTCCTCATATTCGTCGTCTTCCTCGGGGGAGTAGCCCTGATGATGACGAAGAAGATGCCGGCCATCCTGGCGCTTCCCTGCATGGGCGTGCTCATAGCCGCCATTGCAGGCGTCCCGTTCATCTCAAGTGACACGCAGACCCAGACCATCACGGCCTTCGTGATCTCATCCGGCGCGGTCAAGCTTGCGAGCACCATCTCTGTCACGGTTTTCGGTGCCATCTTCGCCAAGGTCATCCAGAAGGAGGGCATCTCCGACGCCATCATCAGGAAGGCCGCGGAGATGGCGGGCGATAGGCCCTTATGGATCGCCCTTGCACTCACCGCGGCAACGGCGCTGGTCTTCACCGCCATGAGCGGCGCCGGCCCCGTGATCATGGTCGCCCAGATTGCCATTCCGTTGTTCCTCTCGGCAGGCATCGCCCCCGTGGTCGCAGCAAGCCTTCTGCTCCTTGGCCTTAACATCGGCCTCCTGTTCAACGTATCGCAATACCAGCTCTACGTTGACACCATTGGCATGGATATGGGCGTCATTAGGACCACGTCCGTCGTCATGGGCGTCATCTGCGCCGTGGTGACCGTCGCCTACGTGATCATCAACGTGAGAGGCACGACCGCCTCAAGCGCCTGGGCCATGCCGGCCACGTCGTCTGACGATGGCAAGAAGGTCAACCCGGTGGCCTTGTTCATGCCGCTCGTACCTATCGTCCTCGTGTTCTTCCTCCAGTGGAATGCCGAGACGAGCCTCATCGTCACCATCATCGCGACCGCGCTCGTGACTCGTCCGCGAGAGGCCATGCAGGTCCTCGCGAGTTCCGTGGTCGAGGGCATCAAGGATATCGCCGGCGTCGTGGGACTCATGATGGGCATTGGCATCCTGCTGAATGGGGTCTCCGCTCAGGCAACCTCTGCTCTCATGCAACCGATTTTCAGCATGATCCTGCCGACCAATCCAATCGTGTACGTGGCGGTGTTCACGATCCTCTCGCCGCTCGCCCTGTATCGAGGCCCGCTTAACATGTATGGCCTCGGCTCTGGCTTGGCGAAGATATTCGTGGGTGCAGGTGTGCTCTCCGCGCCAGTCGTCGGCATGGCGCTCCGTTCGACGAGCGTCGTCCAGTGCGTCTCCGACCCCACCAATACGCAGAACGTCATCGTGGCAGACTACGCAAACGTTGACGTGAACGACATCCTGAAGTCGACACTCCCCTACACCATGGTCATGGCATTGGGCATCCTCACCTACACGGCGGTCGCTCTCTTCTAGATGACCCAGCAATCGTCCCCCATCATCCTGCTCGTCTCCTTGGGGACGAGCAGGATCCGTCCGGAAGGCATGTTGATGACGACAAGAAAGATCAGGATAGGCATCGACGTCGGCGGGACCTTTACCGACGCGGTGGCCCTCGATGACGAGACGTACGAGATCATCGCGAAGGAAAAGGTCCCCACGACCCATCACGCCTCCCAAGGAGTGGCCGCAGGTATCGTCCAGGCAATCGAAAACGTTCTGCGTAAGAACGACATCTCGCCCAAGGACGTCGTCTTCATCGCCCATGGGACGACCCAGGCCACGAACGCGCTGCTCGAAGGCGACGTGGCGAAGGTCGGCATCCTCGGCATGGGCGCCGGTGGCGTTACGGGCCGTGCCGACAAGGAGACGACGGTCGGGGACATCGAGCTTGCACCCGGGAAGTATCTCAAGACGGAGCATGAGTTCGTAGACTCATCAAGGCTTACGGATAATTCCGTCAGGGATGCCATCTCGGCACTCCGAGCCCGCGGCGCCGAGGTGATCGTCGCCTCGGAGAGCTATTCGGTCGATGACCCGACGAACGAGCGCCGTGTCATCGACGCCGCAAGGAAAGAGGGTGCCGTCGCCACGGGTGGCCATGAGATATCGCAGCTCTATGGCCTGCAGGCACGCACCAGAACCGCCGCGGTGAACGCTGCTCTCATTCCAAAGATGATGGAGACGGCAGACATGACGGAAGAGGCGGTGCGCTCGAGCGGCATCGAGAAGCCTCTCATGATCATGCGTTGCGACGGTGGCGTCATGGGCATCGACGAGGTGCGCAAGCGCCCGATCCTCACGATGCTCTCCGGCCTAGCCGCTGGCGTCGCCGGCGCTCTCATGTACGAGAAAGTCACGGATGGCATCTTCCTCGAAGCGGGGGGGACGTCCACTGACATCTCCGCCATCAAGGATGGCAAGGTAATGATCAAGAATGCTCAGGTCGGTGGTCATAAGCTCTATCTCACCTCGCTTGATGTACGCACACTTGGCATTGCCGGCGGGTCAATGATCGTGGTGCGCGACGGCGTGATAGCCGATGTCGGGCCGCGTTCCGCACATATCGCCGACAGGGAATACGAGGTGTTCGCGGATGCCGCCGACATCTGCGACCCGAAAGTCGAGCTCATCGCCCCACGTGAGGACGACCAACCCGACTATGCCATCGTGACCTGCTCGAACGGAAGAGGCTACGCCCTCACGCTCGCCGGGGCCGCCAACGTCCTCGGCTACGTCCCAGCCGACGACTACGCCGCGGGCGACGTGGAGGCCGCGCGGCGGGCATGGGCCGCCCTTGCAGAGCTTCTCGGCAGCAGCGTCAACGAGCTCTGCCATCAGGTCATGGACATCGCCATGGCCAAGATCCAGGCCGTCGTGGACAGCCTCATCGCCGACTACGACCTCGACCCCAACATCATCCGTCTTGTCGGCGGTGGCGGATCAGCATCCGTCGTAGCACCCGCACTTGGCAAGCGCATGGGCATCCAACATCGCATCGCCAAGAATGCCCCATACATCTCGACCATCGGCGTCGCACTCGCCCTCGTCCGCGAGCAAATCGAGCGCAACGTATCAAACCCCACCGACGAAGACATCCGCAAGATCCGCCACGACGTGACGGAAGTCATCACCAGGGCCGGCGCCGATGCAAGGACCGTCGATGTCACTGTCGAGATCGACAGCCAGAGAAACATCCTCCGAGCGGTCGCCACGGGCGCCACGGAGCTTCGCACCAAAGACCTGGCCTCGACGGCCAAGACCGACGAGCAGCTCGTGGCAGTCGTCGCCGATGCCCTCAGAATCGATGCATCCGCGGTCACACCAGTCGCCGCCGAAGGAAGGTGGCACACCTACCTGGCGGAGATCGAGAAGAAGACGCTCTTCGGTCTCATGAGGTCCACGAAGCGAGTCGTGCGGGTGCTCGACGATGACGGCGTCATCCGTCTGCAACGAGATGACGCCAAGGTGCTCGTATTCACAAAGGGGCAGCTCGCGCATGAGTTCACCGAGCTTGTTGATGGCATGACCACATACACGGATGCCGGGGCGACGCTGCCCAAGGTCTTCCTGTTCTTCGGACAGAAGATGTCCGACCTCTCGGGCGTGCAGAACAAGGAGCAGCTCATGGGTCTTGCCGACATGGAGCTCGAGTTTGCGGATGATGACCAGCGCATCATCGCGGTGGCAGCGAGGGCGTAGCGATGATTTCCGTACCGGCAGAAGCCCTCGGCATGCTCGACCTGATGGAGGATCCCCTCTTCCCTGGGTTGGACCCCGAAGACCGCGTCCGCAGCATACGCCGCAGCATCGACATCGGCAGAGCATGCGCCGCCCAGCACCTGGGATGCGACCCCGAGGCGGACCTCGTCCGTGCGGGCGTCGTGATCCGTCGCATCGAGGACGACACCGTCCGCCTGGACCATGCGTCTCGCATCCAAGCTCAGATCTTCTATGGTCCCGATGCCTGCCGGGTCGAGCTCCATATGGCCGAGCTCCTGCACAAGCAGGAGGTTCTCACGACCTATGGCCTCGATGTCGACCTCGATTGGGTGGCACGGCTCCACCTCGCCCACGAGTTCTACCACTTCCTGGAGTTCTCGGGGGGGAGGCGTACCGGGGACGAGGTCGGGCCCATTCGCGTGCGGGGTTTTCTGAGATCCCGCCCGAGGGTGTTGCGATCCGCGAGCGAGATCGCGGCACACACCTTCGCGGAGACGGTCACGGGCAGCCCCATCCACCCAAAGCTCACGGACTATCTCGTACTCGTAAGCGACGGGACCATGACAGAAGAGGAGTTCGCCCATCTTGCCGCAACGGCGCAGGCAAGGGTGCAGGAAGGGACAAGTCATGAAGACCTGTAGATTTGCATCGACAGAGGTGCCTGTCATAGGCATGTATGACACGGTCGTGGTGGGCGGTGGCACGGCAGGCGCCTCGGCCGCCATCAGCGCGGCGCGAGGAGGCAACAGGGTTCTCGTGGTGGAGCGGGAGGTGAAATTACCCCATTTTCGTTGACAGGCTTTAAGCCGCGATAGCGGCGTTTTC
>ENA-UOOM01002123-UOOM01002123.1-fermentation-metagenome-genome-assembly--contig:-NODE-2123-length-17028-cov-7.364697_pt1 | contig 17028 bp, 20 predicted proteins | sample MGYA00245781_ERZ724031 | MGnify/ENA primary metagenome ERZ724031 (study PRJEB28704, sample SAMN03018317) | fermentation metagenome | biome: anthropogenic terrestrial biome; feature: soil; material... | reverse complement strand
CTGATGCTCCCTTCGGTCGCTATTAAGGACGCTGGAGCGGAATATTTATGCAAGCGAACGCATAATTATTACTTTTTGCAGCGGAATCAATATCTGCAAGAAATGAAGATACTTTATATCTACGGATTGCTGTCAACGTCAAGTGTTCTATATTGACATAATTCTGCCCTTGTTATATTGCTTGTACCTTGAGGCTGATCTTATTCGGAAAGGGACTAGAAGGGGGTGAAAATTAAATTTTATATAATCCGGACGTTTTGATAATAGGCAAAATTATTGAGTCGCTTGGACTGAAAGGAATGAAAGGAAGGTTGCTATGAGCAAAACAGATAACCACAAAGTAATAATTCCGGTATTACAGAAGCTTGAAGTCGATGATAATTGGAGCGTAGAAATTCCGTTTGATTTACGGGATAAGTTTTCACCCAACCAGACCAAGTGGGTAGATGTCTATTTTAGTTTCGCCAATGAAGATGACCTATTTGACGCACTCATAGATGCTTTAATCCACGAGGGCACGTTGATCGTTCCCAACCCTGAATAATACAATATATTGAATACCAGGGAACTGCTCCGATGGATGCCGCTGCAAGCGGTAATATACTATGTCCCTTATCCTGCCAGCTTAATTAAGGCTCAGTCTATCATAAAAACCATAAACAGTGGTTTGTTATCTGCCAGATATTAAGCTCAGCTCCACCCTCTCCAGGGTTTTGCTGAGCTCTTATTTTTATTCAAAACCCTTCCCCTGACTTACTGTACCCGCCTCTACATCTTTTTTTGCGCTTTGGCCCAAGAGTCGCGCAGGGAGACAATGCGGTTTATAAACAATCGCCCCTCCTTGGAATCAACGGGATCAATATAGAAATAACCCTGGCGCAGGAACTGGAAGCGGCTTCCCGAAGCCGCCTCCCTGATACTGGGCTCCAGCATACAGGAAGATAATCGCAGCAGCGAATCAGGGTTCAATTGCTCCTTATAATCCCCTTCTATTTCATCCGGATTTTCATGCTCAAAGAGCTGCTCGTAAAGCCGGACTTCAGCCGGCACGGCATGAGCAGCAGATACCCAGTGCGAGGTCCCTTTCACCTTGCGTCCGCTATTGGGGCCGCCGCTGCGGGAATCCGGGTCATAACTACAGTGCAGCTCGACTATTTCCCCCGTTTTTTCGTCCTTTATCACTTCTTCACACTTAATAATATAGGCACTTTTCAGCCGAATCTCCCCACCTGGCCGCAGGCGGAAGAATTTCTTCGGCGGGTCTTCCATAAAGTCTTCCTGCTCGATATATATTTCCCGGGAAAAGGGTATTTGCCGGCTGCCCATGGCCGGATTCTCCTGGTTATTCTCTGTTTCCAGCCATTCCACCTGTCCCGCGGGATAGTTGTCTATTATCACCCGCAAAGGCCGGAGCACGGCCATTATCCGGGGTGCCCGGATATTTAAATCCTCCCGGATGCAATGTTCCAGAAGAGCAATATCCACCATGCTGTTCCTTTTGGCCACACCGATGCGCTCGCAGAAGTCGCGTATGGATTCCGCCGTGTAGCCCCGCCGCCGCAGCCCGGAAATAGTCGGCATGCGCGGGTCGTCCCAACCCTCAACATAACCCTCTTCCACCAGTTCCCGGAGCTTGCGCTTGCTCATAACCGTGTAGCTCAAGTTAAGACGGGCAAATTCAATCTGCTGCGGACGTCCCTCGACTTTCCGCGGGTATGCTTCCAAGGGCAGCGCATCCAAGACCCAGTCATATAGAGGCCGGTGGTCGGCAAATTCCAGCGTACAGACCGAATGGGTTATATTTTCAAAAGCATCGGAGAGGGGATGGGCATAATCATACATGGGATAGATGCACCAATTGTCCCCGCTGCGATGATGGGTGGCGCGCAAAATTCGGTAGAGTACCGGGTCGCGCATATTCAAGTTGGGCGAAGCCATGTCTATACGGGCGCGAAGCACGCGGGAACCATCAGCGAATTCCCCCGACCGCATACGGGCAAAAAGCTCCAGGTTTTCTTCCACCGAACGATTGCGGTAAGGGCTTTCTTTGCCCGCTTCCGTCAGCGTACCCCGGTAGTCTCTGATTTCCTGGGCACTCAAATCACAGACATAAGCCTTGCCGGCTTTTATCAGGCCGATTGCATACTGGTAAAGGTCTTCAAAGTAATCGGAAGCATAGAAAAGGCGGTCCTCCCAATCAAACCCCAGCCAGCGGACATCTTCTTGAATTGATTCCACATATTCCAGCTCTTCCTTGCTGGGGTTGGTATCATCAAAGCGCAGGTTGGTAATGCCCCCATTGGCCGCCGCCAGGCCGAAATTCAGGCAAATGGACTTGGCATGTCCGATATGGAGGTAGCCGTTGGGCTCGGGAGGAAAGCGCGTATGTACCCGGCCCCCGTTCTTGCCTGCCTTCAAGTCTTCGCTGATGATATTTTGGATGAAATTAACCGGCCGGGCGGCAATATTTTCCGCCGCCGGAGTCTTCTCCTTATTTTCCTTGATATTGCTTTTATCTTCCATCTGCACCATCCTCCCTCAAAAAGGCTTCCTGCTCTACCATATCCGGAACAGCTTGCCCTATATTTCTCATTAACTTAAAGCATTGGAAGAAACTGCGGAGCAGTTTCTTCACAGCGCTCTTAACAATTATATCCCCTGCTCACCTGCCAATCAACTTTTCAACCATTCTTCCAGCCTGGCCCGACCCTTTTTGCTGTCCCAGCCTACCAAGGACTGCTCGATTTGCCCCTTTTCGTTATATTCTTTGCCAACGATACTTGCCGGCCTACTATAATTGCATGCTATAATGTAAAATATATACAGAGATTTTGGAAGGAGGCACAACAGCTATGTCAACCGGATTAAGCGAGGATATATTAATCCAAGCGGTTAGACTTTTGCCGGAAGAAGTCTACCCGGATATTTATAATTATTTAAATACCCTGGCTGAGCAGCTAGAACTTCAAATGCCAACTATTGAAGATATAAAGACCCAATTTAGACCGGTTTTAGAAAAATACAATATATCGAAAGCCTATTTATTTGGCTCTTATGCCAGAGGTGACCATACTATCAAAAGCGATATTGATATACAAATATTACCACTTGAGGGCCAGGCCTATCTTAGCTTTGATGAAGAATTCAAACTTACCAAAGAATTAAATAATATTTCTAAAATTAAAGTATCTGTCGTTCAAGATGACTTGAAAGAAAGGGTTCAAAAACGGGTTATGGAAGAAAGGGTACTAATTTATGAAAGATAGGGAAAAAGAATACCTATCGCTATAACCCCTTTGGTTCATCTCAATAAAGCCAAAACACCCAAGGGCTGGTATTTTACTTATTCAACCATTCTTCCAGCCTGGCTGGACTCTTTTTACTGTCCCAGCCTACCAAGGACTGCTCGATTTGCCCCTCTTCGTTAAGCAAAAAGCTGGTAGGCAGGAACTGAATCCGGTAGATTCTGCCCGCTTCACCCCCTGGGTCCATTAACACGCTAACTGCCTCCAGCGGGTTCTCCTCCAGAAAAGCCTGCATATCCTCGGCTGCATCAGAACTAACCAAGACCACCTGGAAGTTGTCTTTTTGACTCCACTCCTTGATTAATGGCTGCAACTGCAGCACTTCGTCCACACAGCCGGGTCATCCCAAAGAGAAGAATGTAAGCAGGATCTTTTGCCCCCGGAAATCAAGCGGGAAATCCGTCTCTTCCCCGCTCCCCAATTGAGACAGGGTAAAAGCCGGAGCCTCCTCCTGGCTCTTCCCCTCTTTATCCTTTGGCAGTTCCTCCTGCTGCTCACCGGTCGGCCCCGGGCTTGAGTTCCCGCACCCGCCAAGAGATAGCAGCGAGAAACAAAATATGAAGATAAGCGTCAAGAGGGTAAAAACTTTTCTTCTCATGTTAATAAGCTTCCTTTCATAAACGAACAGACACCAAAAATAAAGCATTTTCTTTTTATCTGTATTTCTGGGGGATTAATAGCGGTACCAGTTTACCATCGGCTTATCTTTTTCGCCTTCTGATAAAAATAAGTGTTGAGGAATAGGATAAGCGTCCGGTCAGCTTATCTCTCCGGCCACTCCATTCTTGCCAGCAACGCTTCATCCCTGCGACCAAAACTTATAGCCCGGCCCGGGCAGTTGTCTCTGCAGCGCAGGCAACGGATGCATTCCGGGCTGTTCGGGTCTTCCCGCACATTTATCTCTACCGGGCAGACCTGGCTGCAGCAACCGCAATCAATACAGTCTTCGGGGTTAATTTCCAGGCGCCACCAGCTAACCCGGTTAAACAAAGCATAATAAGCCCCCAGCGGGCAAAGGCTGCGGCAAAAGGGGCGAAAATATATAATAGACAGAAACAAAATCAAAAATAAAACCGCCGCTTTCCAGGCGAAAAGACTCCCCAGGAGAGCCCGCAATTCCGGCCGCCCCAAACCCAGAGGAAGCCCAGCCTCCAATGTTCCAGCCGGACAGAGAAACTTGCAGAAATAAGGACTCCCCAGCCCGGCTTGATTGACCCACAGAACCGGAAGCACTATGGTTAATAGTAATACCAGGTATTTTAATTTCTTTGCCAAGGCTGGCAAATGCAGTTTGCGCCGGGAAATCCGGGCCAGGAGCTCCTGAACCAGGCCAAAAGGACAAAGCCAGCCACAGGCCAAGCGCCCGCTGGCTGCACCAACCACGGTCAATAACCCCGCTACATAAAAGGAGAACTGCTGCTTATACCCCGCCAGGAGGGATTGCATGGAACCCACCGGGCAGGAGCCCAGGGCACCGGGACAGGAATAGCAATTTAATACCGGTACGCAGACTCTTTTGCCCACTCCCTGATATATGCTCAAGCTGGCAAATCCCTTGAAATAAGCATTGGAGATAATAGCGGAGAGCCATTGCACCAGACGGCGGGTATCCATCAGCAGCATCGCTCCTTCCCATCCCCGCTAAACAAACCCCGCTCATACCCGCTTGCATTCTTACGCTAGGTTTGTAGCATTCACCAATATGTTGATAAGAAAAGTGAGGAGTTAGGAAGTAAGGGGTTAAGGTTTTTTTACTACATCATACTATTTCAAATACCTAAAAACTCACTTTTCATCAGTTGTACCCCTCGGTCATGGGGGGTTGATAATCAATGCTTGTGTCCTCTGGGTATGGAGGGTTTAACAACTAATTGCCTGGCAGCAGGCTAATATTATAGGCCGATGCACTCCAGGCAGATGCGGGCCCCTTTAAGGAAAACCTGTCCCGCTTCACCGCGCCAGAGCCCGTAAATCAGGGCCACAAGACCGGCGAAGATTAGTGATTGGGTCACTTTTCTGTGGCTCAAGCTCATTCCCCCATACTGAGAATTCCCTATTGTCAATATTTCTTATCCTATGCTCTATGCTCTTCAACTGGCAGTACTTTTCATGAGTATTCCTTTTCCTAGAACCCATGGCATTGCCCCCATGGGCATTTAGGTTAAGCCGTCTTCACCGCGGTTCCACTGGCGGCTACCATCAACATCCCATCGCGAATAACCTCGTAATCAATGTCAATTCCAACCACCGCATTGGCTCCCAGACGGCGCGCCTGTTCCTGCATCTCCCCTATAGCAATGCGGCGCGCATCGCCCAGCTTACTCTCATAGGCCCCGGAACGTCCTCCCACAATATCTGTAATACTGGCAAAGATGTCCCGGACTACATTGGCTCCCATGATAGCTTCTCCGGTTACCAGGCCCAGGTATTCAAGTATCCTTTGCCCCTCGATGTTCGGGGTTGTGGTCATAATCATAGCTCACTGCCTCCTTCCTGAATTACTCCCATATTAACATAAATACCTTCGACAAAAGGACCGCATATTATACTAAAGGCAAATATTTTACTTTCATAATATTATTTGTGACTTTTTTGCATTGAACCAAAAATAAACTGTTATTACATTGGAGTTCCTTCCCCTTGTGCTAGCGATGATACGGTTCACCCTTCAAAATCTTGAAGCCCCGGTAGATTTGCTCTGCGAGGATTAGCACCGCCATCTGGTGGGGAAAGGTCAGGCGGGAAAGAGAGACGCTCTCCTGGGCCTGTTGCTTTATCTCAGCGGCCAGGCCGTGGGCAGCGCCGACCAGGAAAGTAACCCGGCTTTTCCCGGAAGCATTCCATTTCTCCAGTTGCCGGGCTATTTCTTCCGAACTGCGAACTTGCCCTTCCAGGTCCAGCACCACCAGGATTTCATCTTTATCGAGCCATCTCTTGATTTTTTCCGCCTCTTTTTGCAGGATGGCTTGAATCTCTTTTTCTCCGGCCCGGGGGCTTATCTTTTCTTCCAAGCCATCGATAAACTCCATGCTGGTGTAAGGCCCCAGGCGTTTCATGTATTCTCTAACTCCTTCCATATAAAAGGATTCACGAATCTTTCCCACGGAAATAATGCGGTATTTCAAATAGATTTCCTCCTCAAAGCTTGCTTTCAACTGTTTTTTGGGTTAATAAATCTATTCAACTCTATTTTTCACTCTAAATTGCCACTCCTGCTCTGCACTATATCATCTAATGCTTGTATAAAGTAAGACTTGCTTCAGGTGGAGTTTTAACTCCATCTGAAGCTTAGTCGCACTTATCCAGGGACTTAGTCGCTCTTACTCCTGCCTATAGAGGCGGGAGTCTTAGAGCGAGTTAGTCATCGGATAAACATATATTTCCTGCTCTCTTTACTGAACACTTTCTGGTCATTTCCCATAGTATAAACCAGCATTGGTAATATGTTCACCAAAAGGGGGAATATTAATGGCTGTACCTGGACAAAAACCATTGAACTTTGTTTCTTCAGTGCCGGCCAATGGGGCGCGTAATGTTTCTACCCGCCTTAAAGAAATTAAACTGGTTTTTGATAAGAATGTAGTGAACGACCTGGTTTGGAGTAATAATCGCAAACAAATAAGAATGTTTAAAGGAAGTGAAAGAATTGCCATCAGGGTAAGGAGGATTCCCGATACCCTGGATTTTAGCAAGCGCCGGAATATCTATGTCAGACCGGCTAACGCTCTGGCACCCAACACCAAATACACTATAGTAATACTGGCTGATCTTGCCTCCAAAGCCGGAGAAAAACTAGGTAAATCTGTGGTAATTTCCTTTACCACCGGGAAAAAAGCGGCGGTTACACCAACAGTGGTAGTGCAAGAATAAGCTTTTGGCAAAACATAAGGGAGGAATGAAATGTTGAAGCATTTCTTTCCTCCCTTCTTGGCAGCGTGACAACGTGAAAGGGTACTTTGATTCATCTTCTATTTCGTTTTTACCCGAGCTCCCAGTTGGCTGAGCTTTTCTTCAATGTTCTCATAACCCCGAAAAATATGAATGGCATTTTCTATTACGGTTTCTCCCCGAGCTGCCAGTGCTCCCAATATAAGGCCAGCTCCAGCCCGCAGGTCAGTAGCTTTGACCCGGGCGCCAAAAAGGGTCTTTACCCCTCTTACTACAGCGGTATGTCCCTCAACTTGAATGCTTGCTCCCATGCGCTTTAATTCATCCACAATTTGAAAGCGATTCTCAAAAACATTTTCCACTATGACGCTGGAGCCCTCCGCCAAAGACAGCAAAGCCATCATCTGGGACTGCATGTCGGTAGGGAATCCAGGATAGGGTAAGGTTTTAATATCTACCGGCAGAACCTGCCTACCTGCTCTTACCCGTACGCCCTGATCGGTCTCTTCTACAATAGCTCCGGTTTCCTGTAGCTTGGCTACTATAGGATGAAGATGGGTCGGGATTACATTTTCCACTTGCACATCTCCCCCAGAAATAGCTGCCCCCACCATATAAGTCCCAGCTTCAATCCGGTCAGGAATAATAGCATAACGACAGGCCTTGAGTTCTGGGACTCCTTCAATTTTTATCAGATCAGTTCCGGCTCCCCTAATTCGGGCCCCCATGGAATTGAGGAAGTTAGCCAAATCCACGATTTCCGGTTCTTTGGCCGCATTCTCGATCACGCTCTGCCCTGGCGTCCGGGAGGCCATCATCATTATGTTTTCGGTGGCCCCTACGCTGGGGAAATCCAGGTAAACTCTAGCTCCCGATGGCGTTTTGCTGCGGGCATAAATAAAACCGTGTTCTATATCCACTTCTGCTCCCAGGGCTTGAATCCCTTTTATATGCAAATCCATAGGCCGCGAACCGATATCGCAACCTCCCGGCAAGGAGATAACTGCTTCCCTTTCCCGACCCAGTAGTGCACCCAACAGCAAATTGGAAGCTCTTAATTTTTTCGACAATTCGTAAGAGGTTTTTACCTTCATGCTACCCGCTGGTGGCGGACAGATGGATAGACTTCCATCCTCATTCCAACGCGCATTAACCCCAAGCTCATTGAGAATCTGCACCATCACTTCAACATCCCTTATCCGGGGCATGTTATCCAGTATGGTCTCTCCATCGGACAGGGTACTGGCCACCAGTAATACCAGCCCGGCATTTTTAGCTCCACTTACCCGCACCCGGCCATTCAAGGGATGCCCTCCCTCGATAATTAAACAGTCTTTCAAGAACTACACCTCTCGCCTTATTTCTTTTGCAAGTACTGGTAAAACCCTTGCTCAAATTCCTGGCAACTTATTCCCAGGCATATTTCCAGAGCAGTGTTCAGCCTGCTTCCTTTTCCTTGCTCCTCCAATACCGTAAACAACTTTTCTTCCCCATATATATCAACTATATACTGTACTGCCTGTAAAGATTCCCAATAAGCAATCTGTTGATCAAGTTCATCAAATTTTTGCTCCAGGGTCATAAATTCATAATACTCCAATTCTCTCCCCCGGGCAAAAGGATCGGCAAACTCAAAGCCTGTAATCTTCTTCTCTAAATACTGGGCAATTCCTTCTGTCCACCAGCGATTGTAGTTCCCCCTGGTGATTTCGTCAACCATCAGGTGGGTAAACTCATGTACCATAGGTCCTTCCTGTTTGAACTGCTTTTCCAGATCATCGCTTTTTATCCACTCACCCGGCGACAGGATACGGATGGAACCTGCCCAGTATACTCCCATGGCACTCTCATTCCGGTTCCAGCCAATACTGCCGGCCAGGCTGGCGGTATCAGGATAAACCACCACTACGGTTTTCCCGGCCGGTTCCCGCCCAAATCTTTCCGCTACAGCCGAATAGGCTTCTTCTGATACCTGGACAATCATTTCTATATAAGCACTATCTTGGGCCATATATCTGATATCAAAATGTTCGCTTTGCATCCTTTCAAAACCGGCGGTCTTTAAATTTACTTCTTGTCCTACCATTACGCGCATGATGCTGTAGCCGTGCTTGTTTATCAGCAGCGTAAGCAGCAAGACCAGCAGGAGAAGCAAAATAAGACCCTTGCCGGCATCAAGCGACTTTATTCCCCACATTTCCCCCTCTCCTCTCTGAGCCTCATTATACTATGGGCTTGATGGCAGAGGGGCAAGCAAATAGTGGGTTCTATTCCTGCAAATATTCACTTGCGGCTATTCCTGCCAAAGCTCCTTCCCCAACGGCAGTTGCCACCTGTCGTTCCTTTTTGGCACGCACATCACCTGCGGCAAAGATTCCGGGAATAGAGCTCATCATATTATCATCGGTTACTATGTACCCCTCCCTGCTCTCCAGCATGCCGCCAAGCAGATCAGTTCCCGCTACCAGTCCTATGCTAACGAAAAGCCCTTCTACCTCCAGCCTTTCTTCTTCCCCGGTTTTTAGATTCTTCAGCAGCAGGCTTTTCATCAGGGCATCACCTTCTACCCGTTTTACTACCTGGTTTAATCTGAGTTCTATCTTCTCGTGATTCATCATTTTCTCCAGGGCTGTCTGGTTGGCCCTAAAACCTTCTCTACGGTGAATAAGGTAAACCTTGTCCGCAATTCCGGCCAGATAGAGTGCTTCTTTTACTGCCGAGTCACCGCCCCCTACTACTGCTACCGAAGTCCCTTGAAAAAAAGCTCCATCGCAGGTAGCACAATAAGAAACGCCGCGCCCCAGGTATTCCTTCTCTCCGTCTACCTCCAGTTCCCGACGCTTCGCCCCCATAGCTATAATTACGCTTTTGGCCTGGTACTCTTGCATATTTGTTACCAGCGTTTTTATTGCTCCAGACGCATTTTTTAAACCTATAACTTCCTCCATGCGGAGTTCAGCCCCGAATCTTTCCGCCTGAAGCCGAAAGCTCTCCATTAAATCCGCCCCACTTACACCAAAGGGAAATCCCGGATAATTATCAATATGATCAATCAAGGCCGCATTGCCGCCAAAGACCGATGATTCCAATACCAGGGTTTTTAATTTGGCCCGGCTGGTATAAATGGCTGCCGTTAAACCGGCGGGGCCGCTGCCAATTATCACCACATCATACATAGCTATTACCCCCTCTAAAAAATAAAAACCCCGACCCTTACGGTCAGGGTACATGCCTTTCTTAAGGCAAGTAGTTTAACGGATTTTGAAAAGACCCGCCGGACAATACTTCAAAATGCAGGTGGGGACCGGAACTCCTGCCGGTGGAACCCACTGTGCCAATCACTTCTCCCCGGGAAACACTCTGTCCTTCAGATACTGCTATACTGGAACAATGAGCGTAACGAGTAACCAGGCCATTATTGTGATTGATAACAATGAACTTACCATAATTGCCTTGATAGCAGGCCGAAGCGACATAACCGGCATCCGCGGCTCTTATACTGGTCCCACTGCGGGCTCCTATATCTAATCCCGTATGGCCTCTCCCTTTATAATACTGGTTAATAGGGCCATAAGTGGGCCATTCCAGGTTTCCTGAGCCGGAACGGGAAGCGACTTGCACTACCCGGTTGCCTTTGACGATTATCTTATCCACTGCTTCCCGCAAAATCTTCTCGTTTTTTACATCTTTTTCTTGAAGTACGCCATTGAGCTTGGTGGCTTGGTAAACCACTTGTTTTTCCCCGTTTTTACCCTCCTGTTTGACCCGCACCGAAGTACCGGCTGAAGTATCCACTACCACCTTGGTCTGGAAAGGAATGGCTTCCACTCTTTCCCCTTTAACCTGAGTCATTACCGTTATATAGGGCTTGCTTTTAACCAGCAGTAATTCCTGTCCCAGAGATAGCTTGTCGGAATTCAGGTTGTTGGCCACCACAATATCATTCACATACATATCATTGCGCCGGGCTATCAGCCAGAGGGAATCCCCCTCTTTAACCAGGTATTTCTCCGGATTATTAGTGCCAATCTTAATCAATTGATAAGCCTGTGGGGGTTCAATTATCTCCTGGGAAGGCACTTTGGTATCTCGCAATTCTACCTTTTCCGCAAAGGTAACTTCCAGCAGTTCTTCCCCCTCATCCAGCCAGGAATATTCTCTTTTTAAATTGTTCAATATTTTTTCCGCCAGTTCCCGATTTTTAACTGAAGCTACGGCCTTTCCATCTACCACAATGGAGGTGGCCAGGGATTCAAATTGCAGGTTTTTGCGAAGCTCTTTTTCCACTTCTTCCGCCGGAATAATATTCTCCCGCTTGGCAAAAACCTTTTCTATTTCCACCTGGTTAACCAGGTCTATGTCCTGCTGGCATCGTTTTCTTTCCTGAGCTATTATGCGTTGTAGCGCCAGATTAACCGCCTCGGGGTCATCGGTTTGGAACTTTTCCTGCTGGTCAATAAAGACTGAATAAGCTGGCATCTGTACTCCCAGTGAGGACATCACAAAAAGGAAAATAAGTCCGCATAAAATCAGTCCCAAGGGCGTGTAGCGGCGGTGTTGCTGCAATAAATTCAACATTTTTAGTCTCCATTTTAGTATTTTTTCATTTTTATCTTGCTATTGCTTCGACCAACCGGCCAGAAATTCCTGCTTTTTTACCCTTTTTTTCTCCCGGCGGGATTTACTGGCCTGATTTCCAGGGCTCCCTTCCACAATATATTGTATGCAGCCATTGCATCTTACGCAGATTTTGTTGTCCGAGAGAAGATGTCGAAATATTTAAAAATATTTATCGTGGGGGCAAATGCTTAAGCAGGTCTAGATAAATAGCTCCTTCGATTCTTTTTTTATGCATAGTACAGCTAACTGCATGCGGTTTACTTATATCTCCCTGGAAGTAGGCTCCGGCATGGCAGCCACCTCCACAGAAATACCGAGCCCAGCAACGCCGACACTCTTTGTTAACCAGCTGGTTTTCTTCGAAAACGCGGCGAACGGCGTAGTCTATTTCACCATTTTCTACATTACCCATGTAAAATCGAGCTTCCCCCACAAACTGGTGACAGGGATAGAGATCCCCTTCCGGAGTTACTGCCAGATACTCGATTCCTGCGCCGCAACCGGTGACTCGTTTAGCCAGGCAAGGGCCTTTCTGCAGGTCCAGGTTATAATGGAAAAAATGAATGTCCTGCCCTGATTCCCGGTATTCCAGCAAGATATCCGTCAGGCGGTCGTACTCCTTTAGTACCCGGGGCAAATCGTCACGGCTAATAGCCAGAGGGTTGTCCGCTCCCACCGCCGGTTCCAGCGAAACACAGGTAAAACCCAGTTCCAGCATATGGCGCAAGTCCTCGCTAAAATCCAGGTTGTCCCGGGTGAAAGTACCGCGCACATAATAGCTGACCGGTTCTTTCGTCAGCATTTCTTGTATTTTAGGTAAAACCAGCTCATAGCTCCCCTGCCCGTTATTAAGAAGCCGGTGCCGGTCATGGGTTTCTTTCCGGCCATCCAGGCTCATTATTACCCCGATTCCATGGTCAATAACAAAATCCTGAACCTCTTCATTAAGCAAAAGACAATTGGTGGTCAGGGTAAAGCTAAATCTTTTACCGGTTTCCTTTTCCCTTTCCCGGGCATAGGCCACCAAATCCTTAATAACCGGGAAAACCAGTAAAGGCTCACCGCCAAAAAAGTCTACCTCCAGGTTTTGTCTTTCCCCACTTTGCTCCAATAAAAAATCCAGGGCCTTTTGGGCCGTTTCCAGCGACATCAATGCTGGCCGCAAGCCAAAATTGCCCTGGCTGGCAAAACAATAGCTGCACTTCATATTACAGGAGTGAGCCATATTAAGACATAAAGCTTTTACGGATAACCGGGAAAGCTCTACTACGGGAACAGCAAATTCACTGAACAGGCTGCCGTTTCTCCAGGCATCTTCAATTTCCTGGGCAGCCTCAGCAATCTCTTCTGCCGGAAACTCCGCTTCCAGTTCGGCTAAAGCCCTCTCCCAATCACCCTGAAGAACGGCCAGTTTTTCCACCAAGTGATAGGCCAGCTCATCCAGCAAGTGAATAGCCCCCGTGTTTACATCCAACAGAATATTCTGTTCTTTATAGCGGTACAAATGAATACCCGCCGCAAAATCATATTCCCTCAAACCCCGCAAGCGTTTTCCTCCCCCATGCCATCTCCCGTTTCCGGGCATAAAAAAAGGGGCTGTTGCCCCTTTTGTCAGGACTAGTGTTTCTTACAATGCTGATTACCTACTGTACAAGATGTCTTACAGGCCGACTGGCAGGAAGTAGCACATTCGCGGCAATTTGTTTCCTGCCCATCCCGGAATAAAACCGGCTTTACCACCGTCACCAGATGCTTCTTCATAGTTCTAACCTCCCCCTATGTAAAAAAAATATCAGGCAGCAGAAATCATCGCTTGAGTTAAATAATTGGAGCGGGAAAAGGGGTTCGAACCCTCGACACCCGGCTTGGGAAGCCGGTGCTCTACCACTGAGCTACTCCCGCATCAACGTCATTATACACTATTGAAATTAAATTTGACAGAATTTTTGATAGAAGTTTTAGATATTATCGGGCATATTTGTTTCGGAGTCGGGGTTATGTGTTGGGAGAACATTACTGATATTCCATTTAGGTTTTCTGCACAATCTACCTTCCTTTTATTAATCACATGGGCATAAATTCTAAGTGTAGTAGCAGGATCAGCATAACCCAATAATTCCTGAATCGTCTTAACATCTTCGCCTTTTTCAAGTAAAAGCGTAGCAACTTCAAGCTGAATCCCTCATCTCTATAATCCTTTTTGGTTATCTATCCAGTATAAAATGAAACCTAGTTTTTGACTGGCCATCTTTATTTCAGGGTCACCCGTGACCAGTTCAGCTTGTTTTAATATGGCAGCTCCTATCGCAAAGGCATCCGCATATGCAAGTTTATTTTGCGCCTTAACAGCAGCGGCCGCTATAGTTAACTCAGAATCGGCAACAAGTATCTCAAGCGGCCAAGCAGAGAGAATATCCAAAACACGCTCGGCTTCTATTTTTCCATATTCTCGCCATACCCGATAATACACTTCCCCAACATTAATCCAGGTCATGTAAAGCTTGATCTTTTCATCCTGAGCCTGCCGCAATAATGCGAAAATTTCATCTGCGCAAGGTTCATCCTGCAGATAAGACAGTACAGCATAAGAATCGAAGATATAACTCTTACTCATTGTCTTCACCTTCCAGCATCATTTCCTCTTTTTTGAAGGCTGCACAGCTTACTGCAAGGGGCTGTTTCGGCTTCAGCATCCCCCTGGCTCCCGCAACGGGATCATCCGGCATAGGCATAATTACGAGGTGCCCTTCCCGTTCTGCAAGCAAAACATGGCCAGGTGCTTTGATACCGTATTTTTTACGAAACTCAGCCGGAATAACAACCTGCCCTTTCTGAGTTACCTTTATAGCTCCCATAACCGTTAACATCCCCTTTTACCTTTTTATGTTATTATATCGCATCTAACTTATGTGTGCTACAATATTATTATATGAAACAATATTTACTATATGACATACATTGATAAATTGCGGGATACTTATTAAGTTATTATTGCACTATTACTAAATATTTACGCCTTTTTATCGCTGTAGCTGTCAGTTCATTACTTTTCATATATCTGTATAACGCCTTCCTTTCTTGCTCCACAAAAAAACAGCCTATAAACGGCATCTATATCGGACCATAATGATCACTTCCTCTGGTTAGATTAAAGCTATTTCTTATTCACGTTAAAGCATATCCGGATAATCAGTAAAAGTCGTCGCCGGCAACCATCTTCGCTTTTGAATCATGTTATCCCAGATCTATTTCCTGTTTTTTCATCAATAAGCTCCTTATGTAATGCCTCGGCAAGGATATTCCTGGCGGAATTTGCTCCCGCCCCGTTGGCCGCAGTGCTGCGTCCGGTTTTAAACATGCTTGCCGGTATACCTTCAGTTGTTTATGGGTTCCTGGGGGCCGCAGTGCTCATTAAGTTTTTTGAACTAAAATTTGACCTGGCCAGCGGAGAATCCCTTTTTGCCGCTTCTTTGATTCTGGCCATCATGATCCTGCCCTTTATAACCTCTAACTCCGAGGCCGCCCTGCGTTCAGTAGCTCCTGAATACCGCCAGGCAGGTATGGCCCTGGGAGTATCGCGGGAATACCTGGCTCTGCGCGTTGTGGTTCCTCTGGCTCGAAAAGGTATGATGGGGGCACTGGTACTGGCATTTGGCCGAGCTATGGGTACGGGTACAAAAATGTTTTGAAAAATGTAAATGCTGGGTTTAATTCTGATTCTATCACTGCTGTTATGGGGCCGTCAGGTTGTGGCAAAACTACCCTGCTGCGCAGCATTAATCGTACGGCCGAGATGGAAGCAGGTTTTAAATGTGAGGGCCTTTAACACCATCTTGCAATATAACCGTTTGTATGATAGCGTATAATAAATAATCATTTAAACTAAATTAAACGGGCAACTGATTAAAAACCTTATAGGAGGGAGTGGTGCGCTCCGTCTTGATTAAGGATAGGGTTATATAAATAATTTTTATAAAAAAGGGGAATGGGTTAACAGTGAAAAAATTTGTAAGTTTGATGTTGTCATTGGTTTTGGTATTTAGTCTGGCTGGTTGTGGAGCCAAAACAGATACAAATAAAGATAATGGTGATGTTAAATCGACTGCTTATGTGGGACAGGATTGGTCATCCGAATATTATGATGAGTCAATGAAGGGAACGACTTTAAATCTTTATGGTGTAACCGATAATGTAAGACCAATTGTTGATGTTTTTCAGGAAGATACCGGTATAAAAGTTGAACATCTTACGATGCAAAATGGAGAGATTCTGCAGAGATTGGAGAACGAAGGCAAATCAGGTGTTTCCATTGCTGATTTGTGGTTTACAGGTGGCGCGGATACATTTATCAATGCATCCCAGAAAGACCTTTTGCTTCCTTATAAATCTCCCAGCGGAGAAGTTCTGGATGCTGCCATGAAAGATGCTGATGGATACTGGCATGGTACCTCCCTTACTCTCGTTAACTGGGTAGTTAATAAAGATCTGATTGCCCAAAAAGGCTTGAAAATGCCGGAAACCTGGGATGATTTGCTGCAGTCCGGCCTGAAAGGTGAAGTATCCATGCCCAATCCCGCTTCTTCAGGTACGGCTTATAATGTGGTTACCGCCATGCTGGAGGTTAAAGGAGAAGACGGGGGATGGAAATATCTGGACGAACTGATTGACCAGGTTCCATTCTTTACCCCGCGTGGCAGTGATCCCGCGAATCTAGTGGTACAGGGAGAAGCAATAGTAGGGATAAATGCCAGCAATGGAGATAGAGACCTGGAAGCAAATAATCCTCATGTTGCCCTGGTATATCCCACAGACGGAACAGGTTGGTGGCCGCAGCCGGTAGCTATTGTTAAAGGTACCAAGAACGAAGATGCGGCTAAAGTGTTTATTGACTGGATACTTTCCAAAAGAGGCATGGAAACCATTGCTAAAGAAAGAAATGCAGCCGTAGCCAGAACCGATGTGGAGCGACCGGAAGGTATTATAGATATTAATACAGTTAAGCTTTTTGCGACAGATTTTAAAGCAAATGCTGAAAATAGGGACATTATACTGGCCAAGTGGTCTGAATACGTCACTGCAGCCGGTAAATAGTCGGTAATATTTTGATAAAGAGTCAGAGTAGCGTAGTTATTCTGGCTCTTTATTTTTATTTGGTATCTGGTTGATTCTACTGCAAAAAGTTATTAATATTCATTGGCTTGTATAAATATACCGC
>ENA-UOOM01002122-UOOM01002122.1-fermentation-metagenome-genome-assembly--contig:-NODE-2122-length-17028-cov-9.592706_pt1 | contig 17028 bp, 14 predicted proteins | sample MGYA00245781_ERZ724031 | MGnify/ENA primary metagenome ERZ724031 (study PRJEB28704, sample SAMN03018317) | fermentation metagenome | biome: anthropogenic terrestrial biome; feature: soil; material... | reverse complement strand
AGGTTAACAATGAAGATTGGTTGTCGTGAGACAACCTTTCCTTTTTTATATACCTCCCGTTTCTCTCCGTTTTATTTCACAAAATATATACGATAATATATCCACCCTGACCGCCTTTATTGCTACATTTGTGTAAAAATAATGAGTAATGGATTTCAGGACACCCATAACGATTTCACCGCCCGGCTTCTCCATCGGGCACACCACGAAGGGAATGCTTTTCGGATCGTGTTTCTCCGAAAACATCGGGGCTAAGTTGATAGAAAGCAAGTTTCCTATCGACATGAATCCGTTCGGCATTTCTTACAACCCGTCATCCATATCCTCATCCATCCGGCGGCTGCTACAACGAAAAGGATTTACCGACGCCGACCTGCTTGCCCATCGCGGACTTTATTGCAGCCTGATGCATCACGGTTCGTTTTCGAGCACAAACAAACAGGCTTGTCTCGACACCATTCAGCAGCGCTTTAATGAAGCGGCCGATTTTATCCGTCAGGCACAAATACTCTTGATCACCTTCGGCACGGCCTATGCTTATTACTGGAAAGAAACCGACGAAGTGGTGAATAATTGCCACAAGTTTCCGGCCGAGGCATTCGATAGGAAACGCTTATCGATGCAAGAAATTACGGATGACTGGTCGGATTTGATCGCCCTGCTGAAAGAAATAAACCCGGAAATAAAGATTATTTTCACCGTAAGCCCCATACGACACTGGAAAGACGGGGCTCATGAAAACACGGTGAGCAAATCGATTCTTCAGGTATCGGTCGAGGCCCTGATGGAGCGTTTTGGCGACAACGTGTTCTATTTCCCCGCCTACGAAATCATGATGGATGAACTCCGCGATTACCGCTTTTATGCCGGTGATATGCTTCATCCGTCGAACCTCGCCATCGACTATATCTGGGAGCGGTTTTCAGATACTTATTTTTCAGCATCGACCAAGGAGATTATACAGGAATGGGAAACCATCCGGAAAGCGTTGAATCATCGTCCGCTGCACCCTGAAAACGAGTCCTACCGGGACTTTCTTCTACTCACACGCGATAAATTGCGTCTCTTTTCAAACAAGTATCCTTTTATTACTTGCACAAAAGAGATCGATGATATAGATTTACTACTAACCCATCAACAAGTTTGATAATTATGACGTATTCAATTACTGAAATTGCATCGATATTGGGAGTTTCAGACAAAAATATAATTCCTTCTGAAATCTCTATTCTACTAGTCGACAGCCGCAAACTGTCCGATCCCGAGAAATCGCTATTCTTTGCATTGGAGTCGAAAAATAATGATGCTCATCAATTTATTACCGATTTATATCAATCGGGCGTTCGGAACTTTGTCGTTTCTAAAAAATGGAAAGAGTGGGCGCCGTTTTCGGATGCCAATTTTTTTCAAGTGAAAAATCCGCTCTCAGCATTGCAAAAGATCGCGGCTCATCACCGGCGAAAATTCGACATCCCGGTTATCGGTATTACGGGAAGCAATGGCAAAACGGTTGTGAAAGAATGGTTATATCAGCTATTGCAGGACGACTATAATATAGTACGTTCGCCACGCAGCTATAATTCACAAATTGGAGTTCCGCTATCGGTCTGGCAATTGAATGAACAAACGCAAATCGGTATCTTCGAAGCCGGAATTTCGCAACCCGACGAAATGGAGCATCTCGAACCGGTGATCAGGCCGACCATGGGCATTCTGACAAATATCGGCAAAGCGCATCAGGAAAACTTCGAAAGCATCCAACAAAAATGTATGGAGAAACTCGAACTGTTTACAAATTGCGAGATGTTTGTCTATGAAGAAGACGATAAAATGATTGACGAATGTGTCAATTTATCGGTATTGTCGCAAAAATCCTTCGCTTGGTCGTCTGACAACACAGATGCGCCGCTGTATATTTTTAAAATCGAAAAGAATCAATTTCAGAGTATTATCCATTATTCTTTTTTGCATTTCAATCATGCATTCGCGATTCCCTTTACCGATCAGGCTTCCATCGAAAACGCCATTGACTGCTTAGCGGTAATGCTTTATCTGCACGTTTCACCCGAAACGATATCGGAGAGAATGAAGAAACTCGAACCCGTAGCCATGCGACTGGATGTCCGCCGGGGAAAAAAGGATTGTCTCATCATTAATGATACGTATAATTCGGATATTAATTCCATCGAAATTGCATTGGATTTTCAGCAACAACGAAAGATGGATCGCCCGCTGAAAAAAACGCTGATTTTATCGGATATCTTACAATCGGGAATCTCATCCGAAGCGCTTTACCAAGAAGTGGCGGGAATGGTGCAAAAACGCGGCATCGAAAAAATTATCGGTATCGGCAAAAACATTTCCGAAAATGCCGGCGCCTTTAGAGTGCAAGAGAAACTGTTTTTCCCCTCAACGGAGGCATTCATTCAATCACAAAAATGGAAAAATTTCCACAACGAATTAATTCTGTTGAAGGGCGCCCGCGCCTATCACTTTGAGCAAATCAATGCGCTGATTGAAGAACGGCCGCATGAAACCGTCATGGAAGTCGATTTGGATGCGGTGGTCCATAATTTCAACTTCTATAAATCGAAACTTTCGCCCGAGGTGAAACTCGTTTGTATGGTAAAGGCTAACGCCTACGGCACGGGGGCCGTTGAAGTGGCGAAGACATTACAATATCACCGGTGCGATTATTTAGCTGTTGCGGTTGCCGAAGAAGGGATTGCCTTGCGGAATGCAGGGATTTCCATCCCGACGATCGTATTGAATTCGGAAGTAAACGGCTTCGAAGAACTATTCTCCAACAATCTGGAACCCGAAGTGTATAATTTCCGCATTCTGGAATCTTTTATTAAAGAAGCCGATCGAAGGGGAGTGACCGACTACCCCGTACATATAAAAATCGACACCGGAATGCACCGGTTGGGATTCCTTCCCGAGCAGCTTCCTCAATTGGTGAACATCTTGCAAGAACAAAAAGCGTTGAAAGTACGGTCGGTTTTTTCACACCTTTCGGCCAGCGAGAGTTGGATTTTCGACGATTTCACCGGTCATCAAATCGAAACACTAAAAAAGACGGCTGAAAGCATTCAGGACGCGCTTGGCTATCGAATCTACAAGCACATACTAAACTCTGCGGGAATAGAACGTTTTCCGGAAGCACAATGGGATATGGTGCGTTTAGGTATCGGACTGTATGGAGTAAGCGCCAGCGGATTACCCGGATTAAAAAATGTATGTACGCTAAAAACGACAATTTTACAGATTAAAGATATCCCCCGCCATGAAACAGTCGGATACGGACGTAAAGAGGAACTGAACCGGAACGCACGGATAGCGACCATACGCATAGGATACGCCGACGGACTGAACCGCCAATTCGGCAATCGGAAAGGTCAGGTATTAATAAACGGCCAACTGGCATCCATCGTCGGCAACGTATGTATGGATCTTTGCATGGTCGATGTAACCGATATCAGCGCTCATGAAGGAGATGCGGTGATTATTTTCGGAGAAGACCTCTCTGTGATTGAGCTTGCGGATAATATCGGCACGATTCCTTATGAAATTCTTACGGCAATATCTCCCCGCGTAAAACGCATCTATATCAAAGAATAATTATAACCGAAGGCGTCGCTCCAAGCGACACCTTCGGTAAATTCTTTTCACAAAAAAAAGCACCTCTTTAAAAGAGATGCTTTTTTTATTATGGTAATCTTATTTTCTATGCTTATTCAGCGAAGAAGATAGCTACACGGTTCCAGTCATTTTCTGCATACGGCTGTACGGTATCACCTTTCCAGTCTACAGAAATACGGCTACTGTCAATTCCATATTCATTGATCAACGCGTCAGCAACAGCTTTAGCACGTTTTTCAGAAAGAGACCAGTTGTATTCCGGAGTACCTGTTTGTTTGTCAGCATAAGCAACGATGTTAACTTTTGCATCCGTATTCGCTTTCAAGTATTCAGCAGTATTGTATACGCTAACTTGTTGGCCCTTGTCAATTTTGAATGAATTGATACGGAAGAATACAACATTAGGAACATAAACTGATTCTTCAGCAACGGGCTGAGGAGCAACTTCAGGACATTCGGGGCAAGATTCCGGTCTTTGTCTCAGTTGTTCGTTTTCAGAACGCAATCTGTTGATTTGGCTGTTCAGGTCGTTGATTAAGTTGTAATCCAACAGTTCAGCAGAAGTGAACTCTTGTTTTCCACCTAAACCGAATTGGATACCTCCTAATACGGAAAGCATTCCGTCATATTCGTAATCACCTGCGGGAGTAGCCGAATTATCAAATGATTCTTGGAACAATCTGTATCCTACTTCAAGGAAAAGGCTTACATTACGTCCCAATCTGAAGTTATTGATGATACCAACATTGTACGTCAATGATTGATTCTGTCCTTTGAACAAATCGTTGTCCGCATTGGGTTTTTTAAACCATTCGTTCATACCATACGCATAACCTACACCCAAATAAGGAATAAAGCTATACACTCTTTCAGGATTGTAAGGCAATACCGCATTTGTGAAGTTGTACAGCAGGTCTAAATGAGCTCCGGCCCATTTCACTTTTGCGTCCGTTTCATAATTGGTAACAGGCTCACCGGCATCGATAACCAAACGACCACCCCAAACTGGAGAATTCCAACGGCCCAAGCTTATTTGTCCTTGCCAACCGAGACGGTCGCCGAGGTTGTCAAATTTCTTCATATTGTAGGTGTTTACACCTCCGCCTAAACCTAAAAACCAATTGTCACTCGCTTTGTTCTTCAGGTACACTGTACCATGAGAAACATTTTGTACTTCTTGCGCACTTATGCTAAATGCAACAAGAGCAGAAATTAAAAGTAAACTAAACTTTTTCATAAATTTAAATTCTAATTAAACATTTTATTACAATTACTCGATAATATTTATTTGTTCTGTTACGTTTGTCTATTTTTTCGTATTTGTCTTTCTTATAACGTTTATGCTATAAAAAAGTTCGTCAAGAATTCAATAATTCAGAACCATTCTCTTTATCTGTCAACCTATTCCAACATAAATAGGTAATATTTAGGCTACAAATATAAAACTTAATTTCTATATATTCTTGTTTTCAGGTGAAAAAACTGAAAAATACACAGGTTTTAGGCGTTTTTTCACAATCCGTACCGCTGTAAACCCTTATTTTTAATAGGCTACAACCCTTATCCCAGATAACTTTTCAGTAGTTTACTTCTCGAATCCTGCCTCAAACGACGAATGGCCTTTTCCTTAATCTGTCTTACTCTTTCGCGCGTCAACTGGAACTTATCTCCAATCTCCTCGAGGGTCATTTCCTGACAACCGATACCGAAAAACATTTTAATGATATCGCTTTCCCTTTCCGTAAGAGTAGATAAAGCTCGATCAATCTCTTTTTGCAAAGACTCGTTAATAAGCGTACGATCGGCAATGGGAGCATCGTCATTCACTAAAACATCCAACAAACTATTGTCCTCTCCTTCGACAAAGGGAGCATCCATAGAGATATGGCGTCCTGAAACCTTCAGAGAATCGGTTATTTTATCGACCGATATATCCAACTCATTCGCGAGTTCTTCGGCAGAAGGACGGCGTTCGTTTTCCTGTTCGAATTTCTGAAAAGCCTTATTTATTTTATTTAATGACCCCACTTGATTCAACGGAAGCCTGACAATACGCGACTGTTCGGCTAACGCCTGCAAGATAGATTGACGTATCCACCAAACAGCATAACTGATAAATTTAAATCCACGGGTTTCATCAAATTTTTCGGCAGCCTTAATAAGGCCCAGATTTCCTTCATTAATAAGGTCCGGCAAGCTTAATCCTTGATTCTGATATTGCTTAGCCACCGATACGACAAATCGAAGGTTGGCTCTCGTTAATTTTTCAAGAGCTTGCCTGTCACCCTTCTTAATAGCCTGAGCGAGTTCCACTTCTTCTTCTACTGTAATCAAATCTTCACGTCCAATTTCCTGAAGATATTTGTCCAAAGAAGCGCTTTCGCGATTTGTAATCGATTTTGTTATCTTTAATTGTCTCATCTTCTATAATCGTTCTCCTGTCTAAAAGGGGGTGCAAAATTAATCATTTTTTTAATCATGACGAAAAAAAGATTATTTATTCCCCGCAAAATATCAAAGGAAACGGCAATATTGCCGAATCCTTTGCTATACAAACACCGAATAAGCTATTTTTGTTACGTAAATCCACCTTATTAACTCTAATTAACGCCAAGGCTTTATTTCCGGGTCAAATCAATCGGTATATACTGGGTTCTTCCATTGGGAGGATAGAAACCAGCTATCAATATCACTTTATCTTCGCGGGTAGATGTGGCCGCTACGATTCGTGAAATATCCCCCTCATTATTGACAGGCGCATTATTAATCCTCATAATAATAAAGCCTTTATTGATTCCTCCTTTTTTGAAAAGGCCCGAATTCTGAACCGAAACGACTTCCACACCACTACTTATTCCTAATTGACGTTTCTTATCGACCGAAACCTCTTTGAAATCCGCGCCTAACAGTTGCACGCCATCGGAACCACGCATTATTTCGGTATTTCCTTCATCATTCTTAAGTTCTACGGTAAACGAACGTTCCTTTCCTTTACGATCGACCGTCACTTTAATTTTATCGCCGGGACGATATCGATTCAACTGGCTTTGCAATTCGGCAAAATTACGGATAGGTACATTATTAATAGCCGTAAGAATATCCCCTTTCTCGATACCGGCAGCTTTGGCAGCACTACGATCACTGAAATCTTCTACCAAAACCCCTTTTATTTGAGATAACTCACGCGCTTTATCAGGATCTCGCCGCCGAATCTCTTCAATATTGGGAACGGAAATCCCCAACATAGCACGTTGTACGGTTCCGAACTCCTTTAAATCAGAAGCCACTTTTCCTGCGATCGAAATAGGAACGGCGAATGCATAACCGGTAAAATCTCCCGTTGAAGAATAAATCATCGTATTAATACCCACTAATTCCCCTTTTGTATTTACTAATGCTCCACCACTGTTTCCCCGGTTTACAGCCGCATCGACCTGAATAAAAGACTGAATGCCTAAACTACCGTCTCCGACATTAGAGCGGTTTTTGGCACTTACGATACCGGCCGTCACAGTAGAAGTGAGATTAAACGGATTGCCAACCGCCAATACCCACTCGCCGACCTTCAAAGCATCGGAATTGCCGAACGTGAGATACGGGAAATTATCTCCTTCGATTTTTAATAAAGCGATATCACTTTGCGAGTCGGTGCCCACAACCTTGGCGATAAACTCCCTATTGTCGTTTAAAGAAACCGACACTTCGGTAGCATTGGCCACTACGTGATTGTTCGTAATAATGTAACCGTCTTTCGAGATGATTACGCCGGATCCGAAGCCTAACTGTTCACGGGGCTCTCCGTATTGAAAATCGCGACCGCCGAATCCAAAAAGCAAATCTAACGGATTAATGTATTCCTGTCGGCTTATCGATTTTGTTTTGACATGCACGACACCGTTTACCGAACGGGCCGCAGCTTCCGTAAAATCGGGATACCCTTCGGCTGTCGTCAAGTTGGTCAATGTCACATTCGGATCCTGCTTAAATGATGTCGCATATTCGCCGACATCCACCATGGAAAGAGAATTGTCCGATTGATTTCCAAAAGGCAACTGTTTCTTATTTATGGCATTGTAACCCAAAAGAGTTACCACGGAACTGAGTATCGCCACCACAATGATAACGAGTAAGTTTTTTGTATTTCCTATGTTCATATTAAACTGTTTTTGAATGTTCGTTTTAACATTTTTAGTTTCGCAAATATAGAACAAAAAACATACAATAATTCTCTTTGGATTTTACTTTTTAACACTTTTAACGGAAAGAGTAAGCGATTAACCCGCTTTAACCCATTTATCTATTACAAAAGTTTGTACAATGACAAAATGGCACCTTTTAATAAGACCAATACCTTTTATTATGCCCCCTCCCTTTGGCATATTTTCTAAGCCGAATATTACTGACAGGCTGAAAAAGATCGAAAAACAGCAAATTAATATGAAACTTTCCGGCATCGAACCATTTACTGCTTTTATTCAAAAGGATAAGTTGGAAACCATACCTCCCGACAAAAAGAAAAACCGCCAACAAAAACAAGAGACCGTTTCCGTTTAAGAAACTCCAGATCAATGTTCCCAGCAGCAGCACATAAAAAGCATATTTCGAAAGCGTCTCCCAACGCCAAAAAGCAGAAGCCCCCCCTTTATAAAAATGCCTTCCGTAAATATATCTCGATTTAAACATTTTCCAATCGGCAAAGCTCGTTATCGTGTCGGACTCCGTCATACTTTGGGGTGAAACGACGACTCCCGTATTATCAGAAGTCGCGACGCGATTGACAAAAAGGTCGTCCTCCCCGTCATTCATATTTAAAACCGACGAAAAGCCGTTCGCCTTGTAGAATAGTTGCTTCCGGTATGCCATATTGCGGCCATTCCCCATAAAGGGTTTATGCCGTAAAGCCATGGACAAATATTTGAGGCTGTAAATCAGATTATCAAATAATATAAAATGCCGCATGGCGCACTTTTTCTTTATATGCAGCTTACAATAGCCGAGAACAATATCATTTCCTTTGATAAACTCGCGGGCAAACGCTTTAATCCATTGGTCGGAACAAGGTTTACAATACGCTTCGGTAAAAAGTAGAATATCATTCTTAGCCGCTTTGATGCCTAACATCAGCGCTAATTTCTTTTCATTTACTCTTTCCGCTTCCGCAGGGACATACGTATGATAAAGGTGCTCGTATTTTTGTTCGAGCGACTGGAGAAGTAAATCCGTCTCGAGGGTCGAGCCGCGATTGACGACAATCACTTCGAAGCGCGGATAATCCTGTTCGAGAATAGCCGGAAGATTCTTAGCCAAATTTTCCGAATTGTCCCGTGAGGAGATAATCACCGATACACCCGGCCACTCAATACCCTCCTCATCCGGATGAGAATTTTTTTGTCCATGCGCATACGGCTTTCTATATAAGAAAAAAGAAAAAAATAATTGGGTCAGAAAGAAGAAAAGCAATGCGCTCACAAGACTCCATTCTATAACAGAGAACCCGGAAAAAGAAATAGTTGAAAAATCCATTTTATATTTATAGAGAATCGGAGAAGTACGATTTCGGAAGCTCCCGGCAATTATAGTGAGAAGCCATCACCTCTCCATACGCCCCGGCCGACCGAATAGCGATTAAATCACCCCTTTTCGCTTCGTTTAAAGAAATATCCTGCGCAAACACATCGCTCGACTCACAAATCGGGCCGACCACATCGTAGGTGGTATATTCTTGATCGGAACCGATATTCTCAATGTGATGAAAAGCTTTATATAAAGCAGGACGAATTAAATCGGTCATTCCCGCATCGACAATCAGAAATTTTTTATTAATTCCCTCTTTTATATAGGTAGCACGGGTGATGAGGGAACCGCAAGGAGCCACCATCGAACGTCCCAATTCGAAATGCAACGCTTGCCCGTCATCCATTGTGAGATATTTCTCGAATAACCGAAAGTAAGATTCAAAATCGGCGATAGGATAATGATTGGGATGTTGATAATTAATTCCTAACCCTCCACCGACATTTATCAACGGCAGAACCGCTCCCCAACTCTTTAACCGCTGCCGAAACTCAATAGCTTTTACACAGAGGTCCTCAAACGAGGACAAGTCGGTAATCTGAGAGCCGATATGAAAATGAATGCCGATTAACTCGATATGCGAATACGCCCCGATCATTTCCAAGGCTTTCGGCAGATCGCGTTCATTCAAGCCGAACTTGTTCTCTTGCAATCCCGTAGTAATGTAACTATGGGTATGGGCATCCACATTCGGATTGATCCGTAAAGCAATACGCGCCGTCTTCCCTTTTTCGGAAGCAAGCGTTTCAATGACTTCCAACTCAGGCAACGATTCTACATTAAAGCAAAAAATATCGTTATCGAGGCCGATACGGATTTCCTTATCCGTCTTACCGACACCGGCAAACACAATCTTCGAGGCATCAAAGCCACACTCCAAGGCGCGGAGGACTTCATTCCCGCTGACACAATCCGCCCCGAATCCGTAAGCGGCTATTGCTTTTAATATCCGGGGATTGGCATTCGCCTTAACGGCATAATGAACGTGGAAGTTTTTATCCTTTACCGCCGTTTTAACCGTGTCGAGCGTCTTGTGCAATAACTCGATATCGTAATAATAAAAAGGAGTTTCTATCGATTGGAACTTTTCTACAGGGAATTGACCTTTAATCATTTTATCTATAAATAATGAATCGTCTGAGTGAACCGAAACGGAGGGAAGCGTCCGGCTTTATCCGTTTCGAGATGCAAAAATACGATTTTTCTCTTTCAGCACCTCAAAATCGCTTAACTATCTTTCAGTCCATCGAGATAAGAAAACGCTTTCTCCAACTTTTGAGACATCGGAAGAGACGCTTCGATCCAATGGATGGTAAATCCACGGCGTTCCATTCCTCTAAACCAGGTCATTTGCCGCTTGGCAAACTGATGAATGGCCGTCTCGAGTTGCGAAAACATTTCGCCATAAGACAACCGCCCGATGACATAAAGCGTAAGATATTTATATTCCAAGCCATAATAAAGGAGGTCTTCGGCTGTCAGGCCGCCGGCGAGCAATCGCTCCACTTCCTGAACCATCCCCTCTTCCAGCCGCGTGCGGAGGCGTGAGGTAATGCGCGCCCGTCTTTCCTCGCGATCGATATGAATGCCGAAAATAACACTTTCCAACGCAGGGAAATCGCACACGCCCACAACTTGCCTTGCCTGGAAATCGGCAATCTCGATAGCCCGGATCGCCCGCTTTTCCGTGTCGATATCCGTCGTATTATGCAGCGTTTTATATCCTCGCAAAATACCGGCTAATTCGGGCAACGACTTCCCCTCGAGCGAATGCCTCAATGCCGTATTGACAGGCACATCGGGAAGATGATATCCTTTCAGAACCGATTCGATATACAGGCCCGTTCCTCCGCACAAAACAGGTGTTTTGCCGCGTGCGACGATATCGGCATACACCCGGTGGAAATCATGCTGATAGTGATAAAGCGTATATTTATCTCCCGCATCGCGAATGTCGATAAGATGATAGGGAATTTCGACACCCTCAATCGTGTAATCCGACAAGTCTTTGCCGGTGCCGATATCCATGCCTCGATACACTTGCCGTGAATCACCGCTGATTATCTCGCCTCCGACACGATATGCCAATTGCGTTGCAAAGGACGTCTTTCCGCTGGCCGTTGGCCCAAGAACTGTTATAAGCATTGTCCATTCTCCATTTTTTACCAGCTTCCCCCGGCGCCGCCGCCACCGAAACTTCCGCCGCCTCCGCCGCCGAAGCCACCACCCCCAAAACCTCCGCCGCCAAATCCGCCGCCACTACCACGACCGAAGACAGGCGGTATGAATATCGGACCGCCACCGCCGCGATGATGTCCGTCGCCGTCGATATGCTGGTCGCCACCGCCGCCGAAAAATATCCGCAGGAAAAGGATTAAAAAGAAAACAATAATGATAATTGCTACGAGCGGAATCTTGCCTTCCGAATCCTCTTCATCGGCATCATATTCTCCGGAAAGGCGTGCAATCATCACATCGATAGCCGCATTCACACCGCCGAAATAATCATTCTCCTGAAAATAAGGGATCATTTCATTACGCACGATACGGCCGGCGAAAGCATCATTGATGAGAGCTTCCAGTCCGTATCCGGTAGCAATAAAAGCCTGCCCGCGACTATCTCCGGTTTGGGGTTTGATGAGGATAACCGCACCGTTATCTTTATCGGCCTGGCCTATGCCCCACTCTTCCCCCAGGCGAAAAGCAAAATCCGATATGGCATATCCTTTCAGATCGCCGACGGTAACGACATAAATTTGCGTGGAAGTCGAATCGTTATAAGCCAAGAGTTTTTGTTCGAGCGCCTGCTGTTCTACGGAAGAAAAGATACCGGCGAAATCGTTTACCAACCGTGGCGGCGACATCGGTTCGGGAATATCCTGTCCCGATACAAACGACGCACACAAGAGGAAGAATCCTACCGTCAGAAAAAACTTACTCTTCAATAATAACCTCATCGCTCAATTCGTTTATATCGTCTTTTTCGACCGGAAAAGCCACCTGTATCAATTCTCCGGTTTTTTCCACCGCCCGGCAAATGCCCTCCACAATCTTATCTTGCCGAAAAAACAAAAGCATCTCCTGCAACGTCTCTTCCCAAAAGCCTTCCGTGGCGATGCGGTTAATGCCGCTGTCGCCGACAATAGCCGCTTTATGGTCGGTGGGAGAAACATAGATCAACACCGAATTGTGCCATTGCGTGACGTGCATCTTCAAACTGCGAAACTTAGCCGCAGCGGCGTCCAGCGGCTCACCTTTGCACGAGGCGGCAATACACACCCTTATCTCTCCTGAAGTTTGCTTTTCGGCCGCCCTGATGGCCGCAGAAATCTGCTCCAACGCTTGTTTTTTCAACATTTTTCTTTATGGATTGAGAAGTTTTTCTGCCAATATAAATTGTCAGAACTGTACTTGCGGGGCCGTTTGTGCAGCATCGCTCGCCTGAAAATATCCTTTGGGTTTAAAGCCGAACCATCCGGCATAAATCACCCTCGGGAACTGACGGATATAGCGATTATAATCCTGCGCGGACTGATTGAATTTATTCCGTTCTACCGATATACGGTTTTCGGTGCCGGCCAGTTCATCCTGCAATCCCAAGAAATTCTGATTCGCCTTTAACTCCGGATAATTTTCCTGAATCAACAGCAAGCGTCCGATGGCGGAACTCAATTCGCCCTGCGCCTGTTGATATTGCTGAAGCGATTCTTCGGTCAGATTCTCGGGGTCGACCGTAATCTGGGTTGCTTTCGAACGGGCTTCGGTGACTTGCGTAAATGTTTCCTGCTCATGTTCGGCATAGCCTTTCACGGTCGCTACCAGGTTGGGGATTAAGTCCGCACGCCGTTGATAGGCATTTTGCACGTTTCCCCACTGTGCCGTAACCGATTCCTGCTTCTCGACCATGGCGTTATATCCGCAACTCGAAAGAGAAGCGCCTGCAATCAGTATCAAAAGAATGTACTTAAAATTTTTCATTGTTCTGTTTGTGTTTGATTAATATGTCCGTACAAAGATAAAATATTTTGTTTAAATGAATGTATAATAAACGTTTCCCTTCGACAAAAGTTTATCTTTCCGTCAAACGGAGTATCGGCTAATCTCTTTTTGAATAGACATTCTGAAAAACGCCATTCGTATCCAAATGGTTTGCCGTAAATTGAATAGGTTCGCCGAAATCCTCTCCGGTAACCTCTTTCCTGAAATAATCCATGACGAATTCCAAAGGATTATCGGAATCGGCCGGCGGTAATTCTTTTTGTCCCATTAATAGGGTTCGGATAACGCAATTCGCTAATACCGACTGCGTTTTTTCGCTTAAGGCCGCGTCCCCTTTCTCGAGAGCCAGCGCCTCTGAAACAGCCCGACGGACAACATCATACGGCAAATCGGATTCGACCAGCACCGTTGCTTTCCGTCCGTATTGCAGCGAATTGACATAGACCAATTCCCCGGCACGGGCGAGGGTGGCTTCATCGTTAGTCAGCGACGGGCGGGGATAATCCATTATGACAGAAAAGAACACTTGCGTGATATCGACCATCAGAAGCGTTTTTTTGGTTTTCCACTCCGTCGGAAGATGGAAATAGACCGCGGGGTCTACGTCTTGCCCGAAAGCAAGAGACACTTGCCGGTAAGAAGACAATTCGATCGAATTATAGGAGAAACTTTCACTTTGCGAAAACCCTTTCGTATCTTTTAATCTATTTGATAATGAATCCGCCATGGCCTTATAGGAAGGACGGAAATCGAAGGTAAGAGAGGGAATATTCGTGACGGCTACTTTTATGTCATTCAGCGACACATCGACCATACGATAGCTGTTCTCGTTGATACTTGCGGGCTCAAGAATCGCGCCGATAAACAGTTGGCCCGGATTTTTCACGCCGAATCCGATCGATGTATGATATTGAGCTTTGACGACACCCGGCACCCTGACCATTAGTATCGACAAAAAAAGAATGTACTTTATTTTCATTTTGCTTAAAACGTTCGGTTATTGATTATCGGTTGTTTTCTTAAAGATGAAATGCATTTGCAACCACACATAGGAAGATGCCGCCTTATCATCAGAAGTGGAGGGGAGGCCTTCGTAAGAAACAAGCGAATAGTCCTGCCCTATATTGGAAAGAAATCGTTGACTGTCGGCGCTCCTTTCGATGAAAAAAACGGTATTGATAAACAGACGGCCGTCCTCCAGCTTTTCACCGGCATACAGCCATTGTTCAGGATCGGAACGAAGAAGCAATAAATCATTTCCGTCCCATTTATATTTGAATTTTTCTTCGATATCGTTTTTCTTTTGGATAACAATTGAATCTTTCGTCAACTGAATCTTTTGGGGAGTCGCCCATTCGACACGACGTCCAAAGAGATCCGTAATATTTTCTTTGGAGAACTTCTCGGTCTTTTGGCCCTGAATACGACGGAAATAGAGAACCTGAGAATCGACGTACACATACGTGAAAAATTCCGGAGATTTGACTTCCGGCTCAGGGGGAGAAGGAAGCGATTCCTTCCGACAAGAAGAGAACGATACGAACACCGCCGTTACAAACACAGCAAATAATATTTCGGATATACCAGAATATGAGTGTGCTCGGAATAATTTCTGAAAAAGAGTCATTGTATTATTATATTATTATTCATCTTCGCAACAAAGATAAAGATACCGGCAAAGGTATAAAATAAATACAGACTTCCTCTTTTCTCCAAGAAAAACAACGCCAAAGTCACTTGACCCATTTACGATATTCGGCCGGCGACATACTGTATTTACTCTTGAACTGCCGGTAAAAGCTGCGTGCCGAACCAAAACCCGAATCCTCGGCAATAGCCTCAATGCACAAGTTATCGGATTTTTCCAGTAATCGTAAGGCTTCTTCCAGACGCAGGTTGTTGATATAATCGGTAAAACTGAATCCGGCGCATTCGTTCACGGCACGGCTAAAATCGCTTTTCTTTATCCCTAAAGAAAGCGCCAGTTCATCGCGCGTCAAATCCGACTTGAGATAGAGTTTTTGTTCTTTTATTTTTTGATCGGCCAAAGCAAACAATTCGGCAAATCCGTTTTTTGACGCATCGGCTCCGGAAGATACATCCGAAGGATAAAACGCGGCAAGGGCCGGCATTTGCTTCTCCAGGGCGTCGAGTTTCTGCTTGCAGCTTTGTAATTCTTTTATCCGGCTCACCATGACCCGGTTTTTCTCTTCGGTGCGCTTAATGCTGCGCACGACCAGCGCGACAGCCGCAATAGCCAGCAGCGCAATCAGAGAAGAAAGCAGCAGTAAAAAGCTTCTGCGTTTTATCGTTGCTTCGCGCATAAGGAGCAACTCTTCCTTCTCCTGCACCTGATACAATGTGGCCAACTCAAGCGCCGTATTTTCACGGTCTTTTTGGCGAATGGCTTTATGGAGCGACAAGCCCAACTGCGCATAATATAAAGCGTCGGAAAATTGGCCCGTCTTTTGATACGCCTCTATCAAATAACGCAATGCAGCAGCCATATCTTCGCCGATGGTATCCGTATCGGCCCTCAACTGATCGACTCGACGAAGAGAAATGGCCAGCGCTTCGTCGTATTTTTCCGATTTCAATAAATAAGGAACAATATGAATGCGGGTTCTGTCATCGGCGGAATAGGGCGAAGCCAGAAAAGCCTCATACGCCCCGGCGGCCTCTTGTTTACGTCCCGATTTAGCGAAAATATCACTCGCCAAGGCATGCAGGCGCCCATATTCATACGCTATCTGCCCCTCCGGCAGCGAGAGGCCGGCATCGTTTTTCTCCATCGCTTCCAAACCTTCACGCGCTTTTTTAAGGTAGTCAGCGGCAAGAATATAGTCCCCTTTCTCATCCATCAAGTTAGCAACGGTCAAGTAAAAGTGATAAAGATATTCGCTGTTTTCAGAGGCTTTGAGATGCGTTTCGGCTTGCGCAAAATAGTGCTTAGCCAGCAGAGCGTTTTTCTGTCGAAGCGTAATGATGCCCATAAACATATACGCCCGTCCGGTTTCGGCGTCATCATCCAAAGCTTTGGCAATATCCATCAACGAAAGAGCCGTCTGCATGGCTTTCTCCAGATCGTTGTTCATCCGATAACACTCCATCATCGTGCTCAACAAGCCCATATATAATGAAGGTACCGTATTCACCGCTTTATAGGCCGCCGTTTTCTCGAAAAAGAACAAAGCCAAGCGGTACTTTCCCGTATTATAATACAAATCAGCCTGGCACCAGTCCAGCTCCCAGTCCTTGTCTTGCCGGCGCACCATCAATTCATCCATGATAGCCTGCGCCTTTTCGGGATCGGAGACGCAATATTGGTAGGTATGCTCTATGGTGATGATACTGTCGGGCAGTTCATTTTCATCGGCCAAAACAGGCATCCACACACAAAGGCCCGCCGCTATGAATAAAAACAGAGTTCTCATGTCTTGCCACTTATGAGGTATAAAAAAGGGGAAGGTTATTCCGACCCATCCAAAATCGAAAGCAAATATATGTAAAAAAACGGATAACAAAAGCGATTTGTCACAACAAAAGACGATTTGTCACACGATGTTCAAGGTTTTCCCCTTATGTTTGCAGCGGTTAAAGATAAAAATCAATTAGAGTATAAACAGCATGAAAATCTATCCGGTATTACCTATTTTTTTAGGGTTACTGCTCTGTTTCCATACAGCTTCGGCGCAAGACAACGCCAACAACCACCCCGAAGGCAACACCATGCCGGTCTTTTCCAAGGGCAGCGTCACCCTGCGCACCCATGTGTTGCCTTGGACCTTTCTTATAGCCAATGCGGGTGTGGAA
>ENA-UOOM01002116-UOOM01002116.1-fermentation-metagenome-genome-assembly--contig:-NODE-2116-length-17054-cov-4.498382_pt1 | contig 17054 bp, 20 predicted proteins | sample MGYA00245781_ERZ724031 | MGnify/ENA primary metagenome ERZ724031 (study PRJEB28704, sample SAMN03018317) | fermentation metagenome | biome: anthropogenic terrestrial biome; feature: soil; material... | reverse complement strand
GGTGGAAAATACTTTCTAATACGCTTTAAAAAGAAACCCAAAACAACCTGGAAAACTCCTCCCGCCAAACCAGCTCCAAGAACTCCAGCAAGACCATACTTGGCTGCAATAGCAATACAAACAGGGAGAAATCCAAAACTAGTGCCCATGACGATAGGCAATTTTGCACCAACTGGCCCTATTGGATAAGCCTGAATTAAGGATACAATTCCCGCAACGAACATAGCACATTGGATAAGAAATGCCTTTTGTTCTACAGGCAATCTCAAGGTATTTGAGATAATGATAATTGGAGTCACATTGCCAACGAACATGGCAAGAACATGTTGCAAACCTAAGGGTAAAGCCGTCTTTATTGGCGGCTTTCCATTGAGTTGATAAATTAACGAATTATTATTTTGATTCATTATATCCTCCTGATGATACAAAATTATGCGTTTAAACATCTAATTGACCTCAATAATTATGCATTAATTTTTTTATTGCGTCAAGGTTTTTGAGGTGCGTTTCCGAACGAAATTCATTCATGATAGAAAATTGTTCATGTTTTTTTTGTGTATGATTAAGCTTTTTCATTGAACTTATTTGTTGAATCAAGTATAATTCGTTTGTTAATGGTATTATTTTAGGGTAAAAATAAAATATCAAATAGAATGAATATATTTATCCAGTTCAAAAGTTGAAAGGAGTGAAACTTTTGTTTACTATTGATCAATACGTCATAGCAGAAAGCTTAGAAGAAGCATATGAACTAAATCAAAGCAGAAGAAATGTGATTCTCGGAGGAATCATGTGGCTTAAGATGGGAAAAAAAAGGATTGGAAAAGCCATCGACTTATCCGCCCTTGATTTACACAAGATTGAGGAGGATGAAGATCGCTTTTATATTGGTGCTATGTGTACTTTAAGGGATCTTGAAGTGCATTCAGGTTTGAAGAAATATTTTAACGGCATCATAGAAAAGTCTGTTGAAAGCATCGTAGGGGTTCAGTTTAGAAACGGGGCCACTGTTGGGGGAACTGTATTTTCAAGGTTTGGATTTTCAGATGTCTTGACAGTGCTATTAGCTTTAGATACGTATGTGGAGTTATACAAGGGAGGAATTGTTTCCCTATCTCAATTTATGGATATGCCTCGAGATAATGATATCTTAGTGAAGATTATTATAAAAAAAGACAATAGAAAAGTTGCCTACGTAAACCAAAGAAAGAGCGTTAGCGATTTACCTATCCTTGCCTGTGCAGTATCAAATACTGGAAACACTTGGAACATAGTGCTCGGCTCTCGACCTGCGAAAGCCCAGCTAATTAGCCTGGAACTTAGTGAAAATCTACATGAGGAACAAATCAACGAAATAATAAATGTAGTGAAAGATAAGATCGTATTAGGCTCTAATGATCGAGGCAGTAAGGAATACCGTTCGATCTTAGCTGATGTTTTTATACGTAGAAATATAGAAGAGATACTTTTAGGAGGAAATCATGCAGATTAAATTATGGATAAATGAAAAGGAATTTACAGATGATGTCTCGCCTGATATTGCACTCCTAGAATGGTTAAGGTCTAAAGGCTTTTACAGTATAAAAAGAGGTTGTGAAACTTCAAATTGTGGTTTGTGTACAGTGCTTTTAGATGGCAAACCAGTGCTTTCTTGTTCTACGCTTGCCATTAGGGCAAATGGGAAACATGTGACAACTCTTGAAGGCGTAGAAAAGGACGCACTAGAAATCGGAGGATTTATGGCAGATGAGGGATCTGAACAATGTGGATTCTGTAGTCCAGGTTTTATCATGAACGTAATCGCTATGAAAAACGAGCTGACAAATCCAACTGAAGAGGAAATTAAGAAGTATTTGGTAGGAAATTTATGTAGATGTACAGGATATGTAGGTCAATTGCGGGCCATAAAGAACTATTTGCAAAGTAAAAAGGAGGTGTAATGTTATGAAGGTTGTAAATAAAAGCGTCAGAAAAAAAGATGCCATGTCTTTAGTCACCGGAAAACCTGTTTATACGGACGACATTACTACTGGGAGTTCCCTTATTGTAAAACTTCTCAGGAGTCCTCATGCTCATGCACTAGTAGAGGAAATCAATACGGATCGGGCCCTTAAACTGCCAGGTATTGAGTGTATATTAACATACAAAGATGCTCCTCAGTCTAGATTTACGAATGCAGGTCAATCTTTTCCTGAGCCAAGCCCTTATGACAGGTTAATTCTAGATAAAAGACTACGATGCGTAGGCGATCCAGTAGCGATTGTGGCTGGTTGGGACGAAAAAAGCATAGATAAGGCATTGCGATTTATAAAGGTAAAGTACCAAGTACTAGAACCTCTTTTAGATTTCACAAAATCGAAGGATAACGAAGTACTAATCCATCCGGAGGAAGACTTTAAATCATTGGTAGATATTGGGGCAGATAATAATCGAAACCTTTGCTCTTCCGAGAGTTGTGAATACGGTGATGTAGAAGAACAATTCAAAAACTGCACCCATATCATCGAGGAAACTTATCATACCCAGGCAAACAGCCAGACTATGATGGAGACCTTCCGTACCCATACCAGCATTGATGCCTATGGAAGGCTTAACGTCATTAGCTCCACTCAAGTTCCCTTTCACGTAAGGAGAATACTGTCAAATGCTTTAGAAATACCCAAATCTAAAATTCGTGTCATCAAACCTAGAATAGGTGGTGGCTTTGGGGCAAAACAATCCGTAGTCAGCGAATTGTACCCGGCATTAGTAACCATGAAGACGGGAAAACCTGCAAAGATGATTTATACCAGGAAGGAAAGTTTTACAAATGGTAGCCCTCGCCACGAAGCGCAGATTACTATCCGATTAGGATCTGACGACGATGGGAATATCAAAGCCATTCACATGTATTCATTGTGGAATGCAGGTGCTTATGGAGATCATGGTCCTACTACGGTAGGATTGTCTGGACACAAAGCGATGACCATATACAACAAAGTGAATGCCTTTAAGTTTGATTTTGATGTTGTTTACAGCAATACCATGTGGGGGGGAGCTTATCGAGGCTATGGAGCAACCCAAGGGATTTTTGCACTTGAATGTGCAGTCAATGAGTTGGCAACAAAGCTAAATATGGATCCTACTGAATTGAGAATGAAAAACATGCTCACCCATGAGCAAGTTGGAAATAAGATGCCAGCGTACTACAACGAAGTACTAAACAGCTGCCACTTAGACAAATGCTTAATCAAGGCAAAGGAAATGATTGACTGGGATAATAAATATCCCTACAGAGAAGTAGGAAAAGATAAAATTCGCTCTGTAGGTTGTGCAGTCGCCATGCAAGGCTCAGGAATTTCTAATGTAGACGTTGGAGCAGTAGAGATTAGGTTAAATGATGATGGCTTCTACACCTTAATGATTGGAGCTACCGACATGGGTACCGGCTGTGATACCATACTTTCCCAAATGGCCGCTGATATATTAGAATGCGATTTAGAAAATATTGTTGTTCACGGAGTAGATACAGATCTTTCGCCATATGATACTGGATCTTACGCTTCAAGTACCACTTATATTACAGGAATGGCAGTGGTCAAGACTTGCAAGTCTATGAGGGAAAAAATTCTTTCTGAGGGTGCAAGGCTATTAAAGATTCCAGTAGAGAAGGTAGAATTTGATGGAAAGAACGTATTTTCCTTAGAAGACGATAAGAGCATTTCATTGAAAGATATTGCAAATTTCAGCTTAGTAGGGGAAAACAATTATATAACCGCTAGCGAATCCCATTATTCTCCTACTTCACCGCCGCCCTTTATGGCAGGAGTAGTGGAAGTTGAAGTCGATAAATTGACAGGAAAAGTGGATATCATCGATTATGTGGCTGTAGTCGATTGTGGAACGGTCATCAACCCGAATTTATCACGAATTCAAGTAGAAGGGGGCATCATGCAGGGAATTGGTATGGCATTATACGAAGATGTAACCCATGATAAAAAGGGAAGATTAACTAGCAGTTCCTTCTTACAGTATAAGATCCCTTCTCGTTTAGATGTGAAAGACATTCGAGTTGAATTTGAAAGCAGTTATGAGCCTACAGGTCCTTTTGGTGCAAAATCTATCGGAGAGATTGTCATCAATACCCCAAGTCCTGCTATCGCCCATGCAGTATACAATGCCACTCAAGTGAACATTCGCCAGTTACCTATCACAAGCGAGAAGATTGTAATGGGCATGTTAGAAAACAAGAAAAAATGAGGCGGAAAGTAAATGCTATACTCCTTGCAGCTGGTTATAGCGAAAGGTTTATTGAAAACAAATTGCTATATCCCGTCAAGGGGAAACCGATGTATTTTCACACTGTTGAAAAAGTACTTAAGCTACACCTGAATAGCACAATCGTCGTAACTCAATACCCAGTCATTGCAGAACAGCTTAAAGATAGCAAAGTAACAGTTGTCCATAATGAAAATAGCTATTTAGGATTATCTAGTTCCATAAAACTGGGCTTACAAAGTGATTTGAGTGCTGATGGATATCTTTTTGTAACCTGTGACATGCCATTTCTTCAACTAGATACCCTTGAAAAGATCGTTTCAGCCTTTGAAGATAGTGACAAGGGTATTATCTGCGCCGCTAGTCCTGACCTTTATGGAAACCCTTCCTTATTTTCTAGAAAATACCTAGAAGAGCTATTAAAGCTAAAAGGGGACATTGGTGGAAAAATCGTCATGAAGAATCACTTGGATGATTTACAGAAAATCATGGTTCGTTCGCCGAAAGAGTTATCAGATATCGATACTGTGGGGGATTTATCGCTTCTATAAGCGCGCATATGGCGCTTTAGTCGCTTGTATTAGGGTATTCCTCTAGGGTCAAGATCCTTCGCTGCGCTCAAGGATGACATTGGGCAGGGGCTAGGGTCAAAGTAGAACTTTTTTTTAATAAAATCAAAACAAAAATAGCGAGGGTAGCCTCGCTATTTTTGTTTAACATATAGGAAAGTGCTATATTTCTATATGTTATTTTAGCCTCAATAAGATTAAGAACTAACACTACTGTTTAACCATTGTTCAACTATAGTTTAACGCGCCGAAGGCGCTTTCAATATTCATATTTCCAATTTATAGATTTTACCATAACCTATTTTATGTTTTTCTAGAATATCTTCCACCATTGCCCTGTTATTTATATTTTCACGCCAAGCAAGACCGCAAGTTGAAGTAATCACTACAGGCACAGGAATTAATCTTCCCTCAAGGCCACATTTTTTAGCCGTTTCTTCAAATGCAATTGCCTCTGTTGTTGTATTAAATGTGACAATGCATTGTAACTCTTTTGGTCTCACAGTATTCCCTCCTCAATCATTCTTAATGCGTCTATTGCAGCCTCTACTTCTTCAATTGTATTAAAATGTGAAAAGCTAAATCGAACCATACCTTGATTTACTGTATTAAATACTTCATGAACTCCTGGTGCACAATGCATACCAGCTCTTGCAGCTACTCCATAACGATCATATAATTCATCGGATATTATTCCAGAATCCGTATCCCTAATATTTAGAGAAACCACTGGAGTTCTAACGAGTGCGTTAAAATCGCCATATATCGTTATACCAGGGATACGAGATGCTTTTTCAATAAAATATTGTGCAAAATCATTTGCTTTATTATAAATATTAATTTGTTCGTAATGAACGATATAGTTTATTGAGGCCAAAAGCCCTGCAAAACCGTGGGTATTTAATGTTCCTGCTTCGAGGGATGTTGGAAGTTTAGGTGGCATTTTTTTAGAAAAACTATCTACACCAGTACCCCCAAATAGTAGGGGAGTAGGACTTACTTCTTTTGCTAGGCAAAGTACACCGGTACCCTGTGGTCCAAGCAAACTCTTGTGGCCAGAACAACAAAGGGCGGATATATTATTGTTCTGCATATCAATGGGAATGATACCCGCTGTTTGAGAAGCATCTAATATAAACAAAAGCTTATGTTTATAGCATAGTCTTCCTATTGATTCAATGTCTATCACATTACCCGTAACATTAGAAGAATGATTTATTACAATTGCCTTAGTTTTTGATGAAATGGCTGATTCCATATCATTTATTGAAATGCATCCTTTTTGATCTGCAGGAATTAATGTAAGCTCTACCCCACAGCTTTCCATATGATAGAGAGGGCGCAAAACGCTATTGTGCTCAACAGTGGTAGAAATACAATGGTCACCTGGTTTAAGTAAACCTTGAATGGCGATATTTAAACTTTCTGTTGCATTTGAAGTGAGGACAACGCGAGAAGGGTCTTTCACATTAAAAAAGCTTGACAAAGCAACTCTAGTTTTATAAATAATGCGGCTAGAATCTAAAGAAGCACCATGGGCCCCTCTACCACAGTTTCCCACACCTTGTATTGCATTATATACAGCTTCAGCTACTTCTTTAGGCTTATGGTATGAAGTTGCTGCATGATCCAAGTAAATCATAGATTTCAACCTATCCCTTCATTTTTTTCATGCATTAGAAAGTCCTACTTTTGAATTTAACTTATATATAAACCATCTATAATATAGTTGAATCTTTGACCTGTGAGATTCGACCTTAGCACTGGCGGGTGGTAGCTGATGGCTAAAGTGTCCCAGCCGCTTTCTTGTGTAACATTAGAATCCCTTCCAATACAGATCCACCAATGCATCTTGCCTTATCGGAAATAGTGAAGCAATTAGATTTTACTTCATTTCTAGGGTCGATATCAGCAATTTTAAATCCTTTTGTTACTTCGTACCCATCTCTGATTAACCCTCTCAAGATTCCATCTAATGATGCTAAAACGGGCTGTCGATCAATTGTTGCAATTGTTTCACCTTTTATCACCGTATCACCGATTTTCTTCACATTATGAATTGTACCTGCCGAAGAAGCATGAATTACTCTTTCTTTTCCAAATCCGCTAATAATACCAGGTATACCAGTGTTAGGCATGGCTGAACCTTCCATAATGATTCTACCTAAATTATGTCCTCTCATGGTTTCAACGACCATATCTGCGTCCACACCTGCAGTAAAACCCGGTCCAAGAGCTATTGTTATTGGTGCAATGCCCTTTTTCATACCTAGATTCTTTTTAGCTAATATAGCGTCTACTACAGCCATGGGTTTTACTTCATTAAGTATATTGCAATTAGGGTCTACAATTATTGGAACCTTCCCACTTTCTACTGCTACCCAAGCTTCAGAGACAGATTTGACATGAACAGCAGTAATATCTTCAACAGTCCATGATTTTTCATATACTGCTTCACTTAGGGCAACATATCTCCGTATGGCTGATGGTTTGGATATTTCTGTACACATGACAGGAAATCCAGATCTCATTAATTTTTGAATTGCTCCTGTTGCGATATCACCTGCGCCTCTGACTACTATTAAATGGCTCTTTTTCATGGCTGAATGATCTTTCCTGCTTGCATTTGTTTTTCTGAAATTACATACATATTTGTAACTGTTCCAACTGCAAGTTTTTCCGTTAATCCGTAATGATTTAAGCAAGTGCCGCACGTCATGATTTCAACTCCTTGTGACTCCAACAGCTTTAAATCGGCAAGTGAATCTGAATCTTCTACAGATAATTTAGCTCCATTATTGTAAAGGAGAACTGTTTTGGGGAGAACTTCTTGTTCTGTTAAGGCGTAAATAAATCCCTTCATTAAAATATGGCCTAGTTTCTCATCTCCTTCTCCCATTTTATCGGAAGAAAGAACTACTATTGTATTTGATATATTTGAATTTAGATTACATTCTATCTCTAAATCCGCTTTCGCATTTATCTTCGCTGAAACTACAAATTCTGCTATATAGTTATCTTCATTAACTTTTTTATATGAAAAATTGCTCTTAGTCTGTTGCGCTAATTTATTTAAATTCTGTATAGCAATAAAATTATCCACGATTACTTCAACTATATCTCCTTCATCTAGGGAAGATAAGACTTTTTTTGTCTCAACAACAGGGATAGGGCATGCTTTTCCTTTGAAGTCTAATGTTTTATTCACTTTTGTACTCCTTATCTTACAACAATTTTATTGTGTTTTTTTGTGACTCTGCCTACTATACTGCAAGGCAATCCTAATTTTTCTATTTCATGTAATGCCTTTTTTGCATGTTCAGGTGGTAAACTTATCAGGAGTCCTCCAGATGTCTGTGGATCAAAGAGGATTTCTTCCAACGCAAATGGAATATTGAAAAATTCTACTTTGCTTGTCAAATGATTTCTATTTCTTTGAGCTGCTGCCGTTATAAAAAACTCATTGGCATAATGCAATGCTTCTGGAATATAGGGGATTTGCAAACTGTCTAAATCTGCACCAAAATCATTTCCTATCATTTCATATAAATGTCCTAATAAGCTAAAGCCTGTAACATCTGTACAAGCATGAACATCATACCTTTGAATAATTTCTGCAGCGTATTTATTAAGCATTGTCATAGATTCTATGGCTAAATTTATGGCTTCTTTAGAGCTTTTACCTACTCTATGAGCTGTACAGACAATACCTACACCTAGTGGTTTTGTCAACAAAAGCAGATCGCCTTCTTGGCATCCATTATTTTTGTATATCTTATTTGGATCGATGATGCCTATCACAGAAAGACCATATTTTACACCTTCGCCATTTATAGAGTGACCTCCCGCTAAGATACCGCCAGCTTCATCTACTTTCTCATTCCCACCCTGCATAATTTTCCCCAATATATTTAAGTCCATTTTTTCAGGGAAGCAGACAATGTTCAATGCAACTTTTACCTCACCGCCCATTGCATAAATATCAGATAATGCATTAGCCGCCGCTATTTGACCAAATATATACGGGTCGTCAATCATTGGAGGAAAAAAATCTAGTGTTTGTACAATAGCCAAGTTATCAGCCAGCCTGTAAACAGCAGCATCATCTGAATGGTCAAAACCTACAAGTAAGTTCGCATCTTTCCTTTTAGGGAGTTTGTCTAAAACGGAAGACAAAATTTCTGGTCCTAATTTGGCTGTACAACCTCCGCCTTTACAAAATTCAATTTCGTTCTGCATTTATATTCTCCTCAATTAAACTCATAATATATACCATTTACTGATGAACCAATACATATCTTGAAGTAAAAAGGTTTACCTATGATATTCTCTCTTAAATAATTTGATAAGCTTATTGCTCTTATTAAATCCTCCGCAGAATCTACTTGATTGATATAAAGGTATAATTCTTTTTTAGAATTTTTAAATATCCCATTACAATCAGAACAAATTCTCCCAATTAATTGATTATCTATAATTTTCTTCTCTTTAGAAAATTTCTGAAATTCTTCGAAACCATAAATCATATCCTCATTAATGTTTTTATCTAGAACTTTTACAGGGATAATCCCTATGGTTTTTGTCGTTTTTTCTAATATTACAGGTTCATGATTTTTCCATCCCTTTAATGGCAAGCTTTTGGATCCATCGGCTTCTATAATGACCATATCAAAATCATGAGCTACGGATTCTAGATCATTATCGTCAATTCCAATGAGCTTATTTTTTTCTAAAATAATACCCTTAGAAATTACTGTAATACTACTACTTTTGTTCACTTTATGATTCATATGATAATCTTCTATGCTCGTATAAAGAAAATCACAAGTTCCTTTCAAGGGTTTGATTATTTTAGTACTTGTGGTCAATAATACATTATAATCATTTTTTAACTCTTTAGCTAATTGATATAGTAAAGTAGTCTTTCCACCTGTACCAACAATTGATACAATATCACCCTTGTGTAAATTAAATATTTCCTTTATTGTTTTCATGTTCTATAATATCCTTAGAAATTTTTTGACATATATTTAATCATTTTATATTCCGTGAATTTACAAGTTATTATACATTATAGGTTGAAGAAAGTCATTATTAAAGTCTTGTTTTAAGGTGGTATTGTAGGTAGGGCAAAATCTATAACGGATTAAAGTGACGCTACGGACAAGAATTTTTGCATGAATTGAAATTGAATAAAATCAATGCGTTAGGGTATAGTAATTTTTATCTACGAATTGAAGGAGGATTTTTAATGAAAAAGCTATTTAAATGCAGTGTTTGCGGATATGTTCATGAGGGAGATAGTGTTCCAGAAGAGTGCCCTAAATGTCATGTTGGCGCAGAGAAGTTCGAGGAGCTAGCGAAAGAGGCAGCTGATAAAATCTATAGCTCGGATAAAACCAATGGAATTCATATAGAAATCATTACTCTAGCAGAAAAAATAATTAAAATTTCCCAAAAAGGCATTGATGATAATCTAGATCCTAAGTGCGTGGCAGCCTTTACTCAAGCAAAAGATGAAGCCTGGGTAATCAAACAGAGATGCAAGACGGAACTTGCAGGACATATGAATGCAGGTAAGTGGTAAGATTCTTAAATGTTTCTAAATTAAATAATAGAGTAGAATTAATAAAGTAAATCGATAGGGTTGAGGTAGATGATAAATTATTTACCTCAATCATGATAAATTACAATCATGTACAGCCACCCTATGCAATGTCTACTGTTACCCTGTCAATATGAGGGATATCTATTATCTTGTCAATGGAATGTAGCAGGTTAATGAAGATGGAAAACTTGAATTGACAGCAAGCTCTACTTATCTATTTAAACAGGCCGATGTTTTTGATGAAATAATTAGCTATAATGTAATATTATACAATAATCACTCATATATAGATATTTAGAGGATTGTAAATAATTAAAATGAAATTGATGACATTGATAAATTTTGTTTTGATATAAGAGTATATAATAGAAGATGAGTAAATGAATAAAAAGCTACAGAATAAATACGGCCTGACGTATCAAAGTTTTTTAAGGTGGTTTGAATTAAATATAAAGGGATTTATAATCAATAATTTGATTATCTCATTATTTCTATGGGTTCCATATATTATTATTTATAAGCTTACCGAAACTTGGTGGTTTAAAATAGCTCTTATCATTATACCCTTTACGATTTTTATGACATTTATCTCACCACTAGTAATTGATCCTATTCTTAATGAGTACACGTCAATTGAAGATGACAGACTTTGCCAACAGATTGAAGGTTTGCTCTCAAAAGTTGGGGTAGAAGAATTTTTAATTCTTTACTTAGTGTACCGCAGCGCAACATGAATACTTAATTATATAATGGGACTTTTGGCTTTAAAGATGTAGGTACTTACGCATCCATTCCCTTGTTGATTATAATGCTTAACCTATTTTCATTTTTATCCAATCCCATTTCAACCTACGTATCTCGCAGTATGGAAATCGAGGCGGATCGATATGAAGTTTCATTAACAGAAGACAGAGAGTCTGCGGTTAGCGCCATGGAAAAACTCACTCAAACAAGTCTTGGCTTACCGCGCCCATCTAATATATATAAAACATGGTACCACACTCATCCAACTTTAGAGGAAAGAATAGAATTTTATAGGACAGTAGAGTTTGAAGAAATAGAGAATTGATTTTTGAAAATATTGACAAAAACTAATTTGAGGCATATACTTATCATATCAACAATTTTGAATGTGAGGTGGAGAGCTTGACGAAGACATATGAAGAGCAGGCAAAAGTGTTTAAAGCCTTATGTGATGAAAGACGTTTACGAATACTTGCGTTACTTCGTAGTGGTGAAAAATGTGCTTGTGTTTTAGAGGAACAACTTAATATGCCACAATCATCCCTATCATACCATATGAAAATTTTATGCGAATCTGGCATCGTTGATAGCAGACAAGAGGGCAAATGGACACATTATTGGATAAGTGAAGAGGGTAGTATTTCTGCCATAGATCTACTTAAAATTATTACAACAAACGATGTGATTTCTAATATTAGCTGATGATAAACAAAACAGCCATCTAGGGATGGCTTTCTATAAGCGTTATATATCTAAATATTTGGATGTAATCGTTTCACTGTTGAAGGAGGAGTATAGACATGGAATATTTATAATTAACAACGTATAAACAATAATTTTATAAATAGTAAATAATCAAGACATTTTAAAGGTACTTTTGTATCTATTGGTTAGAGTTGGAGCATGTAGTTGAAGCTATTAAATCTTTTCTTGATAATTAATAATTGATAGTATACGTAAAGGATGAGTTTAATGGGTATTTATTTAGATAATGCAGCAACTTCATATCCTAAACCACAAAAAGTCATCGAATCCATGACTAATTTTATGATGGATATAGGTGCTACCTACGGTAGAGGCGCTTATGAAACGGCCATTCAATCAGATATGTTGATTTATCAAGTTAGAAAAGGGATAACAGATTTATTTCATTTTAACGATGTCAAAAAAGTTATTTTTACTTTAAACGCTACTGAATCATTAAATGTAGCTTTAAAAGGAATTCTTAATAAAGGTGATCATGTTATTACTAGTTCCATAGAGCACAATGCTGTATGGCGTTGTTTAAAGACATTAGAGAGAGATATTGGAATAACTATTTCAGTTGTACCCTGTAGTAAAGAAGGCTTTACAAATCCTTTCGAGGTTGAAAATGCAATTTGTGAAGACACTGCGCTAGTAGTATTTAATCATGCATCCAATGTCTTAGGAACGCTCCAACCAATTAAGGAAATTGGAGAAATCTGTAGAAAGTACAAGATTCCTTTCCTAGTGGATGCAGCTCAAACTGCAGGGGTATACCCGATTGATGTAATAGACAATAATATTAATTTGTTGGCATTTACAGGACATAAGGGGCTCCTTGGCCCTATGGGCACAGGAGGACTTGTTATAAATTGGAAGGGTGATATTAAGCCTATCAAATCTGGGGGAACAGGAGGAGACTCTACTTATGAGTACCAACCTGATTACTATCCAAATAGATTAGAATCTGGAACGCTAAATGTTCCCGGGATTGTGGGTTTGGGTGAAGGGATAAAATACATACAAAAGGTTGGAGTCAATAAAATCTACCACAAAGAAAAAGAATTGTTAGAATATGCTTTTAATCAATTACATGAAATTGAAGGTATCACTGTTTATGGTCCCCAAGATAGTGAAAAAATTATTGGTGTAATTTCGTTTAATTTAAAGGATAAATCTTGTGATGAAGTAGCTTATAAATTAGGTCGACAGTTTGGAATAATGATTCGAGCAGGATTACATTGCGCCCCTACAGCACATGAGATTATTGGCACAAAAACAACAGGAACTTGTAGAATTGGAATCGGCTATTTTAATGAGAAGAAAGATATTGATTTTTTAATAGAAGCACTTCAGAAAATTAATAAATAGCATGAATGGAGTGAAAAGCATGTATTTAGAAGAGGTAAACGTTATTTTTATTGAACCTTGCACCGCAGATGCAAATAAAATGAGATTTAAAGCTGCATTTTCTAGAAATATTTCAGAAATTCTCCCTTACCTGAATGCAGAGATAAAAATTGCTCAATACAATCATAGAACAGAAAATCTAACGTTTAATCAAGGAATAAAAATAATTACACTTTCTAGTGAAACACTTTCAGTTTCAAAAATTATAAATGAAACAGATGCATATGAAATGTGTGACTATATTAAGAATTTGATTAATGACATTTACAAAAAAAGAGATGTAATAGTACCTCTATTTGAGATGCGAAAAAAGCCTTCTGTATTAGATATATATAAATATTTACCAAAAACAAATTGTAAAAGATGCGGAGAATCTACATGTGTTGCATTTGCATCAAAACTAATAGTAGGTGAATTGCAAGTACAACAATGTCGTTCCATCCACGAAAATAAACATGATGGTAAATTAGATGAACTTAAGAAGATACTAAATTGCTAACTAGTATTTATCATAGAACGATAAGATAATTATAGTATCATACTATAAGATTATTATATAGCATCATAGTTTTACCATATGAACTAAATTACACTTAGTTTTAAAATTAAAGGGAGGGTTAAACATGATTAAAAAGTGCGAATATTGTGGCATTGCTGGAGTAGTTGAGCAAAATAAGTTTGAATGTGCGAAGTTTAAAAAGGCGTTTACATTGGGGGAAAACATTTTGACGGATTGCAATTATTTTATTGAAAAAATCATTGAAGATGGGGAACCTTTCACTCCCCAGCAACATTTACTAATTAAGGAACAAGAGTTAGGTGCAAAGCATATGAAAGGATTTATATAATGTTTTTTTAGCTACTATGATACTGTAATTATTGAGTTCAGTAGTAAAGCTGATGATAAACGAAGTAGCCATCGAAAGATGGCTTTCTGTAAGTATTATAAATCCAAATATTTCGATGTGATTGTTTTATTATTAAACATTAAAAGGGGGCATTTATAAAATGAACGCAATTAAGGCAATTTGGGACTTTATACAAAATCAAATTCTTGGCATGAAGTGGTTAAACGAGGTGATTGGCAATGGATTATCAGTTTTAGGCTTGGATACTTCTAACCGTTGGATTGCTAGTGTGCAGTTTTTTATCTATGACACGATTAAAATTGTACTACTGCTTTGTTCACTAATTTTTATCATCTCTTACATTCAAAGTTACTTTCCCCCAGAGAGGACTAAACAGATCCTAGGACGTTTCCATGGAATTGGAGCCAATACCGTTGCTGCCTTGCTTGGTACAGTTACACCTTTCTGCTCTTGTTCCTCTATTCCGTTATTTATGGGTTTTACTAGTGCAGGATTACCACTTGGGGTAACATTTTCGTTTCTTATTTCCTCGCCAATGGTTGACTTAGGATCTCTTGTCCTTCTAATGAGCATTTTTGGAGCAAAGGTAGCTGTACTTTATGTGGTACTTGGCTTAATTATTGCTATTATCGGTGGTAGCATTATAGAAAAACTGAATATGGAAGAATACGTGGAAGGCTTTATTTCTCAAGGAGGAAGTGTAGACATTGAATCTCCTGAACTGACAAAACACGATCGCATAATTTTTGCTAAAGAGCAGGTGATCGACACATTTAAAAAAGTGTTTCCTTATATATTAGTGGGAGTTGGAATAGGTGCTGTAATTCATAACTGGATTCCAGAAGAATGGGTCGTAGGAGTTTTAGGGGCAGGTAATCCATTAGCCGTTCCGTTGGCAACAATTATAGGTATTCCCATTTACGCTGATATTTTTGGGACCATTCCCATTGCAGAAGCATTATTAAGCAAAGGTGCTCAACTAGGGGTTGTTCTTTCTTTTATGATGGGAGTTACCACATTATCATTGCCTTCATTGATAATGCTAAGTAAGGCAGTAAAACCTAAACTGCTTTCAATTTTTATTGGGATTTGTGCAGTAGGCATAATAATAGTAGGGTACTTTTTTAATATCGTTGAGCCATTCATAATTTAGAGATAATAGTATATTAGAGTAAATATCCTTTAATAATATGGGATATTACGAACTATTCTTAGAATAGAATGATATTTTAATACAATCATTGATATATGAAGTAATATTTGAAATTTCAAATTATTAAATAAGGGAGAGATTAATGATGGCATTATTTAATTTTGGAAAGAAAAAGGAAAAAGATTCAAATTGCTGTGGAGGTAACTGTGATGCCGAAAGCATAGCAAAAGCTAAGAGTACAAAGATAGAAGGTGCTTTCGTAAAGGTACTTGGAACTGGTTGTACAAAATGCAACCAACTTGAGAAAGCAACAAAAGAGGCTCTCCAGCAACTTAGCATGGACACAACAATTGATCATATAACCGATTTTTCTCAAATAGCATCATATGGTGTGATGACAACCCCTGCTCTAGTTATTGATGGAAAGGTTGTCTCATATGGCAAGGTTCTTAAAACTGAAGAAGTTGTGGGTATATTAAAAAAAGCAAGAGAGTAGGAGAAATGAAAGCGTAAGGGACAATTAACAGTCTCTAATATATGGGCTATATGGATGAATATAAAAACATATTGACATTTATCGATATGGCTCATATAATAAACATATCGATAAATCTCGATATGTTTTGAGATGGGAGTAAAGCAATGGTAGATTATAAAGAATATACAGTAGTGTTTAAGGCATTATCTGATGAGACTCGCTTAAAGATCGTTGAGATGTTGTCTTGCAATGAAATGTGTGCTTGCGATATTTTAGATTATTTTCAAATAAGTCAGTCTACACTTTCATATCATATGAAAATCTTAACAGAGTGTAATCTTATATGTAGCAGAAAGGATGGATCTTGGGTAAAGTATTCACTTAATGACCAAGTAGCAAAAAAGATAAAAATATTCTGGGAGGATTTAACTAGTGGGAAAGATGACTGCATTTGCAATGAAGTAATAAATAAGAATAAGTGCAAATGACAAAGGAGTAAGAAATATAAGTATATGCGTATCTACTCATTTAATCATAAATATAAAACAATATAAGTCCAGCTAAGAATTGTCAATAAGAATTTAAAAAATATTTGATGACAATTTAAAATTATCATAGCTAAAAAAAGATAACTTTAATAAGCCTTTTGAAATGTTATCAAAAAACAGAAAAATAAAATATGGAATTACATTATGCAGCGATGTCGCATCTCGCTTTTAAGTAATTGATTTGATGTTCTTCTGGAGTGATGATTTTAAATTCCTTTTCATCACGAAGTATTGCAAATACAATATTGCACACTTTATGCATAATAGCTCCGAGGGCTACCATTTTAGGCTTGCTTTGACACTTTTTAAGGTAATAATTACGTAAAACAGGGTTGTTAGCAGAACCATTACGATTAAGAGCAATACTAACTAAAGCCATGGTATGTATTACTCTTCTGGCAATCCTAGAGCCACGTTTTGACATTTTAACATCGGTACCGTTAAATTTACCTGATTGTTTAACAGCTGGATCTAAGCCAAAATATGCAAAGAGTTGTTTAGGTGATTTAAAAGCAGAAAAGTCCCCAATTTCACACATAAGGCTAACAGCAGAAAGAAAACCAGCACCTTTAAAGGATTCAATAAGACGTATTTGCTTCACAAAAGCAGTATCTTCATTAGACTCTACAATGTCGTTCATATCAGTTAAAATAGCTTCAATTTCCTCATTGTAC
>ENA-UOOM01002115-UOOM01002115.1-fermentation-metagenome-genome-assembly--contig:-NODE-2115-length-17055-cov-6.513824_pt1 | contig 17055 bp, 16 predicted proteins | sample MGYA00245781_ERZ724031 | MGnify/ENA primary metagenome ERZ724031 (study PRJEB28704, sample SAMN03018317) | fermentation metagenome | biome: anthropogenic terrestrial biome; feature: soil; material... | reverse complement strand
AGTTCAGGCATCCTATGGTGATCCGCCGCTATTACCGCCAGTTTGAATATTAAAAGCAGACTGTGGGGCTGCCGCGAAAAAGCTTTTGTATCGCGGCAGCCCCACACTTTTAAAATATTGTTTTTTAGGTTTTCTATGCACTGGTAGCTTTTTGAGAGTTCCTTGGTATGGCCTTTAGTGCATTCAATAAACAAATCATATTTCTTCAATAACTGATCGTATACTTTCCGGTTATGGGCATTGGGTATATACACGTTATCTGTTTTAGCAAATTCTAGTGCTGTATCATTAATTGAATAAAAGGCACCATACCCATATCCGGCCACCACTCCTTTTTCGTGATATCCCACAAATAAGAAGTACACCAACTAGAGCCATGACTTATCATTTGGCCACTCATTTTCCAAAGAATATAGTCATCACACATAAACATCATTTGGATTTTTTTAAATAGGTCTGGTTTGTTTTTGCGAAACCATAAAATTTTAGCTGCGGGATATACCGGATCAATTGGGGTCTGACCGGTAGTGTTTACAATTTCCGAAGCTATAAAATGGGTATTGATCTCAACGGCCTCTTCTTCGGCACGGCTGTCTAACCAAACATAAAAATTATTGAGAGGTTCCATTTTTTCATCCAAAAAGACAATTGTTTCTGCCGATGAATCCATGGCAAAGGCTTTATCAATTCGTATTCCTGCGAATGGTGCAAAATTTTTTTTGAAAAATGCGCCACCAATAGTAAAGCCGCGTAATTTTGCCAAAGTTTTAAGACAATCAATACGCTCGTAACTATTAACGCTGCCTGCAATATAAAAGGGAGCAGTTACCGCTTTATCAACCGCGAGCAAAAGCTCCTCTGGTTCGCCCCCTAAATATCTGAATGCAGACAGACAAATACCTGTGACACCTCTTTTTTCGGCCTCCTTCGCTGATGAAACCACATCCGCAATTGGTGCCCGCATCCTTGTATCTTCATCCAAAGCTACAAAAGCAGAGTAGCTCATATTGTATTCCTGGCACACTTCCTGGACACTTTTGTAATATATGGTGCCAAGTAAATGATCTGCACCGCATCTTCCGGCTACTTTAAATCCCCAATCAGATGCCAGAAAACCCTTACTTTCCAGGAAAATATCTTTGGCATTGGCTACTGTCACATCATGCCAAGTCAGCATGACAATCAAATTCAAATCTTTACGCATTGTATTATAACCCACCTTTTATTGTTTTTTTGCTGCAAGTAAAGTATAGTATGCTTTTTCACAGGCCTGTTCCATCCAGGCAACTTTGGAAAAAGCGTCATCCAATGTTTTTCCTACACATACCGCACCATGGTTCGCTCCAAGGAACAAAGATTTCCTCTTCAGTGTTAGTAATGAAACGCTCCCAACCCCTTGCATCCAATAAATTTCGTTGAAAACACCAGGAAGGGCTGCCGGAAACATATATGTAGCCTGTTTCTAAATCACGAACGCTGGTATCCCCGTGCGCATTCATTCTTAAATAAAATCTCCTTATATTTTTGAAATGTATTATAATTTTCCATATGAATCCCCTTTTTGTTTATCCAATTATTTGTGGCTCGCCTATCATTGCTGCAAATGTAATTTTTTTAGTTACAGATTCAATCCAGGCCATGTATGCAAAATTGCCTACAATTGACACTTATGAATGTACTGTCGAATACGGGAAATGCTATATTCGCAGTGACAAATTTTCTTTTTATTTGGATTAATGGAGACTGAAAGATATTATTGACAATATGTATTCAAGTGCTATAATTATAACCATAAAAATGTTTTAAAAAAATAAAAGTTATGTAGTGGAAAGGAGAAAGAATTATGCTGTGGACGGAGGAAATGTTTGGTGTAAAAAAACCTATTATTGCAATGCTGCATTTAGACGCGCTTCCGGGGGATCCGATGTTTAAGCATGACGGTGATATGGACATGGTAGTTGAACATGCAGGGGCTGATCTGCATGCACTTCAGGAAGGCGGTGTAGACGGGATTATATTCAGCAATGAATTCAGTTTGCCTTACCAGAGGAAGATGGACATGGTGACCCCTGCGGCGATGGCTTATGTAATAGGATGTCTGCGATCGGAAATAAAGGTTCCCTTTGGAGTTGATGCGATCAGCGACGGCCAGGCATGTCTAGAATTGGCGGCAGCAGTGAAGGCGCAGTATGTCCGCGGTACATTCAGCGGCGTCTATGTGGGTGATGGGGGCTTATATGATAATGATTTCAGCCATTTGCTCCGCAGAAAAGCTGCTCTGCATCTAGATAAGCTAAAAATGCTTTATTTTATCAATCCGGAATCTGACAGAAATCTGGATATAAGACCTCTTTCAGATATTGCTAAATCTACCATTGCAAAGGCGGCTCCGGATGGGCTGTGCATTTCTGCAAATGCAGCGGGACAGGATGTAGATGATGCACTGATAGCAAGTGTAAAAGAGGCCAACGAGGACATTGTTGTTCTGTGCAACACGGGGTGCCGCGTGAATACTGTTGAGCGGAAGCTTTCTACAGCGGATGCGGCAGTCGTGGGAACTACATTTAAGGCCGGTGGCGTGTTTGAGAACCGCGTCGATGTAAACCGTGTGAAAGAGTTTATGGATGTTGTTTATAAGTATCGTGAAACCTTATAAGCCCGGCAGGAAAGGTAAAGGCTATGAGACGAAAACTGTTAGCCATGGATTTGGACGGAACAGCGGTATGCGATGATTACAGCATGGGGAAACTCAGCAGAGAGGCAATTGCAAGAGCAAGGGCTCTGGGGCATATCATTGCATTCGTGTCAGGGCGGAGAGATATTGATATGTTAACTATGGGTGAAGAACAGTGGGGTGTTGATTATCACATTTTGAACACGGGAGGAAAAATACTGCGCTGCCATGATAAGAATATACTTTATAATAAACTCATAACTCCGGAAGTGTGTAAAAGTTTGATAACCTACTGTCTGAATCAGGGTTTACAACTGCAGATATGCAGCGGTCTGACCTGGCAGGTCACATGCATGACAGAGGAAACTATGGAGTATGCAAAGGATGTCGGAGTTATACCGGAGATCATAGGCTCGCTAAATGAGACAGACTGGCAGAATGGTTTGGAAGGGTTTATGGCCACACGGGACTGGGATGGTGTGGCAGAGTATATAGATGCGTTTCTCCCACAAGTGTATTATGTGAATTCTGAGCCAGGCTGTATTGATATTATGGCGGCAGGTATTTCTAAGTGGGAAGGAATTCAGATATTGGCAGAACACCTTGGAATCCGCCACGAGGATATTATAACAGCCGGCAATTATTATAATGATATCGATATGCTGCAGCATGCGGCTGTGGGAATTGCTGTGGCAAATTCACTGGAACCGGTAAAAGCTGAAGCAGATTATATCACAGAAAATGATAATAACCATGATGCGGTTGCCGAGATTATTTCTAAAATGTTAGACCACAAATTTGATATTCCGCTATCATGAGAAAGGAATGTGTATGGAACAATATTTAATCGGAGTGGATAATGGCGGAAGTGATATTAAGTGTGCAGTTTTTGATTTGAAGGGCCGTGAAATTGCGGTTGCGGGCACTCAGGTGCCTATGAATATTCCGGAGCCGGGATTTACTGAGCGAAATGCGGATGCAGTCTGGCGGGCGAATGTATCTGTGATACAGGAGGCTTTGAAGGAAGCTGATATATCCGGGGATTCAGTGGCAGCCGTGGGTTTGACAGGCTATGGGAATGGTATGGTGCTGATAGACGAACAGTTTCAGGCAGTATATCCGGTGATCGTTTCAACCGATGATCGTGCCGGTGATTATTGCCGCCGGTTTAAGGAGAGCGGTATTGAAGAAAAAGTTTTCCCGTATACTCTCCAGACAACCTGGGGGGCTCAGCCGGCAGCATTGCTTCCGTGGTTTCGCGACCACAAACCGGAGGTGTTGGAGAAAACCCGTTGGGTTCTTTCGCTGAAGGATTTTATCAGGCTTCGTCTTACAGGGGCACTGGCCGGTGAAATTACAGATGCATCTTCAGGGTGTCTGGTGAATTTGGATACAAGAAAATACGATCCGTTTTTGTTTGAGGCATTTGGCATTGAAGGCTGTTATGGAAAAATGCCTCCAATTTTAGAAAGCACTGAGGTAAGCGGATATGTCACAGAGGCGGCGGCCCGGGAAACAGGGTTGGCAGCAGGGGTTCCGGTGGCAGCCGGATATTTTGACATTGATGCAAATGCGCTGGCGAGCGGTGTTTTATCGGAAAACGAACTTTGTCTGATTGCAGGGACATGGTCTATTAATGAATATTTAAGCAAAGATGCGCCGAGGGATATGAAACATAAACAGAATACGGTAACATTAAGTTATTTGAAAGATTACTATATCATGGAGGATTCCACGCCAACTTCGGCGAGCAATTTTAATTGGTTCATTAAGACGTTATTGCACCCGGACAGGCCGGAAAAGGCTATGAATCAAATTTATGATGAATGCAACGGTTTTGTGGAGTCCACAAAACCAGAGGATAGTAAGGTCATTTTTGTCCCCTATCTTTTTGGAAGTGCAACACACCCGGATGCCCATGGGGCCTTTTTAAATCTGACTGGCGGTGATGACAGAGGAGCGATGCTGCGTGCGGTTTATGAGGGAGTTGTATTTTCAAGTACACATCATGTATATAATTTGAAACGGCCCATAGAATCTTATACGAAGGCAAGACTCTCGGGCGGTGTGTCCAACAGTGAAGTATGGTCACAGATGATGAGTGATGTTCTTCAGATTCCGATTGAGACTCTGGAAGACGGGGAACCGGGAGCAAAGGGCGCTGCGATGGGAGCAGGTGTTGCCTGTGGTATTTTTGCGGATCTTGAGGATGCGGCGGCACATATGGTCCATATAGGGAAAACATATACGCCTCGGCCCGAATATGGTTCGGTTTATGCAGAAAAATTTAAGCGATATGAAGCCGCACTGGGGGCAGTAGATTTGCTTGCAGAGCGGCTGTAAGGAGAAGAGTTATGTTTACGATCAGTCCGTCTCTCTATTCGGCAGACTTATTGAATATTCGGCAGGTATTAAGATCACTGGAAGGATTTGAGCATCTCCATCTTGATGTGGACGACGGGAATTTTGTCAGAGGAATCAGTTTTGGGATGGATGTCATCGAGGGAGTGGCAGAATGTACAGATATCCCTCTTGATGCCCATCTGGAGGTTCTTAACCCGATGGATTATGTAGCCCCTCTGGCCAGAGCCGGGGTGGAATTAATATGTGCGCATGTGGAAGTTTTGGATTTTCCCAGCTTGTTTCTGAGCAGTGTACACCGTTACGGCAAAAAAGCAGGACTGGCGCTGAATATAAAGACACCCATAGCTTATATAGAACCATATGCGGATCAGCTTGACCAGTTGATTTTGGTTTCCTGTGAGGCAGATGTGGATGGACTGCCTTTTCGCAGGGGCGTGTTAAAGAAGCTTTCGGAAGCTAGACTTAAATTAGAAGAGCACACAAAAATCTGGGTGGATGGCGGTGTAAATAAGTCAAATTTGCGGAGCGTAGTTGATGCCGGAGCGGATGGCGTTGTACTTGGGCGTGCGGTATTTGGCTCGGAAAATCCAGTAGATACGTATGTGCAGCTTTTAGAGCTGGGTAGAGGATATGAAAAGGAGCGTGATTCAAATGCAGTATGAGAAGGAACGGCAGGAATTAATTGAGTGTGCACAGCAGATGGAAAGTCATGGGCTTGTAACACTTTCCGGCGGAAATGCCAGCAGACGGATGGGGCACGGTACATTCCTGGTAACGCCTTCTGCCATGTCTTATGATGCGATGACTCCGGACGATATCGTACTTGTAAATACAGAAGGAAACACTGTGGAGGGATCACGCCGTCCTACCAGTGATCTGCGGGCTATTTTGTATATCTTTCAGCATATGCCGGAGGTGAACGTTGTTCTTCATACACATCAGCCTCAGGCGGTTGCAGTAAGTCTTGTTGCAGATGAACTGCCGGTGATTTCTACGACGATGGTGGATGAGATACATGCCAAAGTATTGGTGGCGCCCTTCACTATAAGCAGCGATGTTGGTATGGGAATTTCAGCGGTGGAATACGTGGGAAAAGCACGGGCCGTTATATTAAAACAGCATGGAGCTATTACATTTGGAAACTGTATAGAGCAGGCACTTAGTGCAGCTGTATATTTGGAAGAAACTTGTCAAGTATTTTTGGCGGCGTTGGCAGTTAAGAAGGATATTCCAGTACTGTCACCGCAGCAGATTGAAGCGGAAGACATGCCCAGAGGATATTACGGGCAGCCTTAGTATGGGAGGATACGGGGCTGCAAATTAAAAAAGAAGGGTGCTGGATGAAGGAAAACAGCGAAAGCAGAAATGAGCTGCGTTTGTTATTAACACTGGCATTGCCGACCGTCATTGAGCAATTTTTGATGACGGTTGTTCAGTATGTAGATACTGCTATGGTCGGCCATTTGGGGGCAGAAGCTTCGGCCTCAGTCGGCGTGACCTCGACAATGGTGTGGCTGTCGAATGCCCCTTTATATTCGATGGGGGTCGGGGTTCTGGCAAATATTGCCCAGGCGTCCGGGGAAGGGGACAAGGAGAGGATAAAAAAAGTTGCCATGCAGGCAGTATGGCTGACAGGAATAGTCGGGCTGGCTGAGGGTATACTGATGGTGGGTATAAGCCCGGTGATTCCCAATATATTGGGTGCCGGGACGGCTATCCGCAGGACGGCGTCCCACTATTATCTAATTGTCAGTATACCAATGATTTTTCGGGCAGGCGTTCTGATTTTAGGTGCAGGACTCAGAGCGGTAAGAGAAGTGAAAAAGCCGATGTGGATTAATATTGGGATAAATGTTCTGCATCTACTTCTTAACTTTCTATTGATTTACCCGTCGCGAACAGTTCTTCTGGGCAACACGAAGCTTCATATATGGGGAGCCAACTTTGGCGTTGAGGGAGCGGCAACGGCCACTGCGATTTCTTTTAGCGTTGGCGGAATGTTGATGGCTGAAGTTTTCCTCACAAATCAGGAGTTGGGCATCAATAAAGAAAAAATACGCTTTGACCGGGAGACCATGCTCTCCTGCGTTAAGATAGGCCTTCCTGTGGCTTTTGAAAGAATCTTTGTGTCTCTGGGGCATGTGGTGTTTACAGCCTTTGTGACGAGCCTGGGAACAGTTTGCCTGGCGGCGCATACCATTGCGCTGACTGCAGAGCAGGCATTTTATATTCCAGGCTATGGGATGCAGGCAGCAGTCTCTACTCTGATAGGAAATGCACTTGGTGAGAAAGATGAGGAGAGAGTTAGAAGGATCAGCAAACTGAGTGCCTGTTGTGCTGTAATAATCATGACAATCGGAGGTGCACTCCTATTTTTTGGAGCAGAGGCCATGATGAAACTGTTTACTCCGGATCTGAAGGTAGTGCGCATGGGGGCAAGGGTACTGAGACTGGTGGCGTTGTCGGAGCCGGTTTTTGCAGTTGTGATTATCTGTGAAGGAATATATAATGGTGCGGGGTATACGAAAGTACCGTTTTTTACCTCACTTTTTTCAATGTGGGGGGTCCGCTTATTATTTTCATGGATTTGTATATTTGTCTTTAAACAAGGGCTGACTGTAGTCTGGCTGTGCATGATAGCTGATACAGGTTGCCGCTGTCTTTGTTCAACTATTGTATATCTGCGGGGAAATTGGCTTAAGGCCCGCTGATACATATTCAAAAAAGGAGGAATAGAGGATGGAACTGTTAGAAGGGATTTTAAATCGGAGAACTGTCCGGAAGTTTACAGGTGAGAAACTAAGAGGAGGTCAGCTTGAGCAAATTGTGAGGGCGGCAATGGCGGCGCCCTCGGCCCATGACCGTAAGCCATGGAGGATTCTGACAGTGGAAAATGAGGAACAGCGTCTGGCAGTCAGGGAGATTGGAAGATGGTGGAAAATGCTGGATAAGGCAGCAGTGCTGACTGTTATGTGTGCTGACCCTTCTGTTATGACCGATATGGCGGCGGAGCTTGAAATAAACAGTTGCTCAGCAGCGTTGGAAAATATGCTGCTGGCAGCGCATGCCCTGGGACTTGGGGCTGTATGGCTGGGACTTTGTGAGAGTGAAGAGGAGACGAAAAAGGTAAAGGATATATTGGGAATCCCACAGGACATCCATATCATCGGCATGGCCGCTATTGGTGTGATAAAAGAGGCAGAAGAGAAAAAACCTGCCGAGAGGTACGACAGCAGCAAGTGGAAAAAGGAAGTATGGTAGCATTAAGGAACAGACAAACTGACAAGGAGGTCTTACTATGCGTTTAAAGGGAAAGATAGCATTAATAACCGGAGCTGCAAGCGGAATTGGGCTTGAAACTACAAAATGTTTTCTGAGGGAGGGCGCGGAGGTGATTCTCTGTGACATCAACGAAGATATGCTTAAGGAGGCCGCAAAAACTCTGGAAGGCAAATTTATGACTCTGCAGTTAGATGTGCGGAAAGAAGTAGATTGGAAGCGGGCAGTGGATACTGTGCGGGAAAAGTATGGGAAACTGGATGCCTTTTTTAACAATGCAGGCATCACGGTATGCAAACCTTATACAGAGCTTTCCCTGGAGGAATTTGAGAGAGTGATGGCTGTAAACACTACGGGTCCTTTTTTGGGGATTAAGTATATTGCACCCTTGATGGCAGAAAGTGGCGGTGGCTCAATTATTAATGCCGCATCGGATGCGGCGACAAAGGGGTTTGTGAATCATGCAGCCTACGGAGCCAGCAAAGCGGCGATTACGATGCTTTCACAAGTAGCTGCAGCTGAATTTTGTAAACAGAACGTCCGCTCTAACACCATCCATCCTGCTGCAGTGGCAACGCCCTTAATCTTCCGGGAGGATGAGGATATTACAAAGGATGAGGGATATTTTACACCTCTCGGTCGGATTGTATATCCCAGGGATGTTGCTGAGGTAGTAGTATTTTTGGCAAGTGATGAGGCCGGTATGATTAACGGGGCCAAAATCGCCATTGACGGCGGAGGAACCGGCTTCCAGTTGGGACAGCCCATCGAAACGGACTGAGAGTGCTCAATTAAAAACTCCCACTGCTGCAAAATAACAGTGGGAGTTTATTTGACGGAGCGTCTGCATCTTAGGGATGCTCGGGAAGAAATTGTCTTAAGTATTCTACAGAACGCTGGACAGAGGTATGAGGATCGTCCCAATAGATAGAATCATTAATTTCCAGATCAACAATCCCTGTATAATTATGCTTTTCCAGAGTCTGGATGTATTCCTTTAATGGCAGATTCCCATCTCCCAGGATATAGTGCCCAGAGGGATTCCCATCTGCATAATGGATAAACTGAATCACATCTTCACCTAATTCCTGATAGTAGTCCTCCAGATGTTCTCCGGCAACTTCCATTGCTACCAGATCTACACAGGTTTTGAGCGCCGGGCTGTTTACTTCTTTTAGCATGGCACTCATCTGGGGCAGATTGGTGAGCAGGTTGCTCTCATAGGGCTGAAGCTGCTCCAGCAGCATAACAATGCCACGCTTTTCTGCCATATCGCAAATCTTGCGGATGCTTTCAACGGCACGCTTCCAGCCCTCTTCACGGGGAATATCTAAGGGGCTGCAGCCGCTATTGATAAACAGCCGGTTTGTGCCCATTTCTAAAGTATCATCCATAGCCAGATCAAAGTAGTCTAAAGTGCGGTCACGGATATTCTGCTCCGGTGCGCTGATGCTGTAGGGGTAGCCTAATGTTTCAGGTGTATAAATTACAATTTTCATACCGAGAGATTCTGCTTTACGGCGCATTTCACGAATTTTTCGCGCAGCAGCCGCACTTGTGGCATAGTCGAGCCTGCAATAATGCGGTGAACCACCCCAGAGATCAATGTTCTGTACATTGCAGCGCTTCATAGAATCCAGATAATAATCAAAAGTATAGTGAACATACTGTACACTCATGACAGCTATCTGCCCCATTGTGATAATTGACATAATAACACCTCCATTTACAATTTTAAAACAAATAAGTATAAAGAAACACATACAATTATAACATAAGAATAGCACTCCATGTATAAAAGTCAAGACTTTGTAATGATATTTGATTGTTAAATTTAAAAATTCATGATAAACTAAAACAAGACCGTGTTAGTACTTAAAGGTTATAGTTATTTTATTTGTTAAGAGGTGATACAGATGGATTATCATATACCGCCAGGGACAGAGGCCATTGAAAGACTGGAAGATTTTATTGTTGTGAACCGGCTTACTGCGAATACCAGAATACCATCGGAGAGAGATTTATGCGAAATGTGGGGCGTGAGCCGTTCTACGCTCAGACAGGCAGTGGATACATTGGTGAGCTGGGGGGTCTTGTATAGGGTGCGGGGCTCCGGCGTTTATGTGGCTGTGCCCAAAAAGAACCGCAATATGGTGGGGGTTGATTCTATGATCGGGGAACTGCGCCAGCAGGGAAGCTTTTTGTCAAAAAAGATTATCAGTGCCCGGGTGATCGAGGCCACCAAGCAAATTTCAAGAAAGCTCAAGATCCCGCTGGGCAGGAAAGTCCATGAATATATCAGGCTCCGCAAGGTGGATTATGTTCCCTGTATTTTGGAGACTACATATATTGATGGCCAGCAATATCCGGATTTTGATGAATATTATAATGAGAAAACATCTATGGATTATATATTAAAGAATATTTACCACAAGAAACAGAAATCGGGTGAGGAAAATATTAGTGTGACCTATGCAAGTGAACATGAGGCAGAGCTGTTTGAGATTGAGCCTGACACACCTCTGTTTTTTACATCCGGTGTAGTCAAAGACGAGAAGGGAGTGCCGGTGACATATTATAAACAGCTGTTCCGTTCGGATCAGTTTAAATTCGTGAGTGTAATTAACAAGGAGTAAAAGTAGGGGAACTATGGGAACAAGTTTGGAATTAGAGGAAAAGAATGAAGGTTCTAACGAAAGGCCAGACGGAGAGCTGGATTACCGCATGCCAATTTATCTGCAGCTCCGTGAAATTGTGCGCAGCAGAATAGAAGAGGGGGAATATCTGCCTGGGAGTGCGATACCATCGGAAAATAAGCTTGCTGAAACCTTCGGCATTAATCGTCTCACGGTGCGCAATGCGGTGGAGGCCTTGGTCAATGAAGGTGTTCTCCAGAGAGTTCAGGGCAAGGGAGTCTTTGTTGTGGGGGATAAATATGAAGAATCCCTGGAAGGATATGGTGGGTTTGTCAACACAGTCTTCCCGGAACAAAAGCATGCATCGGTAAAGGAACAGACGAAGACACTTCGCCCGGCCGGAAATAAATATGCAAATTATTTTGATATTGAGCCGGATGATTTGATTTTTTATATGCGCCATTTTACAACTATTAAAGGGCAGCCCCTTTCTTCAGAGGAAATCTTTGTTCCACAGGAAGTACTGCCTGAATTGGAAGCGGTAAATTCTTCTGTTTTTTCGATAAAGGACATTTTTGCCTTTTATGGGGTGGAACTTGCCAGTATGCAGCAGACTATGGAAATCATAAGGGGCCTGCCAAAACTCAGAAAAATGCTTGACGTTCCGGATGGAGTTGCTTTGATTATGCTGACCTGCGACCATCGGGACAGTAACGGGAGGGTAATCGCATATAGCCGTTCTTTTATCAGGAGTGATAAGAGCTCGTTCAACATCAAACTACATAGTTGAAAAGCACAGGATAAATAGAAACTTATTTATTTTGAGGATGCTGCAGAATGTAAAAACTCATTTTGCAGCATCCTCATTTGTGGTTATTCTAATGTTGGTTTATTGACTTAAGAGACGGGTAAAAATATGTATATTACAGGCAGGTGTTGTCAAGCTGATGCATCAGGTCTGCTGTGACAGGATAAAGAGCATCATAGATAGCCTGATATTTTTTGTATGCTTCATGATTCTCTATATTCGGAATATAGGTTTTGCCCGGCTTGATAAAATTCGTAAGTTCTGCGAAAGATTCAAATCCGGGATACTTGATTCCGGATGCTGCCATAAGGGCATCACCGAAACTGGCACCTACTGTAATAGCGGGGGTACTAAGTTCCCTGCCAATGATATCTGCGACAATCTGCATCCAGAGTTCATTCTTAACCCCGCCGCCGACTGCAAAAATCTGATCAATAGGGATGTTATGATTCAACATAAGCATAAGTTGTTGATTTACGGAGTAACCAATGGACTCTAAGGCACTGCGGTACATATGCCGGCGTGTATGTCCCAGCGTGAGACCGAACAGGATACCTTTGGCTTTTGGATCGTTAATCGGAGTCCTTTCTCCTGCAAAATATGGAAGTGTAATCAGTCCACCACTTCCCGGGGCGATTTCATCAATGCCCAGCATCATAGTTTGATATGCATCCGGGCCTCCGGCTTTTTCTGAATCCATGGCATCCGCAAAGAAGTTATCACGGTACCATTTAGTTAAGGATCCGGCTGTGTTTGTCCCGGCAGAAATGTCACATAAACCCGGAACAATAAATTCTTCCCTCCAGAGCCGTTCGTCATCTACTAAATTTTTGGTCCCCAATATCATGTAAATTGAAGAACCAAATTGTATCATCATTTTTCCCGGTGCCACAACACCGGTGCTGATTGCTTCGGCTCCGGAATCATCTGTGCCCACAATGACTGGAGTTCCGGCGGCTAATCCGGTTTCTCTGGCAGCAGTCCCGGTGACATATCCGGCTATGTCATTGGCTTCCCTCACCTGGGCAAGCTGATCTGGGCGGCAGATGGGCGCACAGGTCTCGGGATTCGGTGTGCCATCGTTAAAATAAAGCGGGTTAAAGCTCGCCAGACCAAGAAACCGGTCGACGACGTAATTTTCAGTTAATTTTGCAGCAATAAAACTGGAACCGGTCAGAAACTTGTGTGTCTTTGCATAAACTTCAGGTTCCTTGTTCTTGATCCAGAGAATCTTAGGCATAACATCGCTGGAACAAAGGGGGCGCCCGTACCATTTTCTAATCTGTTCTTCTCCATACATTTCCGTGAGCTGTGCCATTTCATCTGTGGCACGTGCATCGATTCCGTACAGAATCGCCTTGCGAAGCGGCCGGCAATTCTCATCCACAGGCAGGCAGTCGGCACCCAGGGCACTTAGGCCCACTGCTTTAATGTCAGAAGGCTTAGTACCTGATTTTTTAATAAGCGCCTTACTGATAATGCAGAAATCTCCCCACCAGTCTTTGACGGCATCATGCTCGTAATGACCTGGAGCAGGATTGGTCATCTCATGATCCGTCGCATGTTCACAGATAACGCTGCCGCTCTCATCAATTAATACCCCCTTACTAGAATTTGTGCCGGTATCAATTCCCATAAAGTAAGCCTTTTCCATGTTAAAACTCTCCTTTCTCTATACTTTAAAAAAGAATATACAAGATGTAAAAATAATATACCACATATATTGTGAAATTACAACTTTATGACATATATTTAACTATAAAAACCTATATCTTATTAATGTTTTACAAATCACATGTGAATAATAAACAACAATATACAAAAAAAGGATAACATGGAATATATTTGACAAAATAATACAATTGAAAGTGTGCAAGATAATATTATATATAAAATATGCACAAAATAAAAATGTATGGTGGAAAATATATACAAAAGATGAATGCAGATTTTGTTGAAAATGTAGAAAAAACAAAGTTTTACAAAAAACTATTGAAATAAACAAGTTAATGAAATATTATACAAAACAAGACCTGTTAAGGCGAACTTATTGATTTTAGGGATATTTCATTTAAGGAAGGAGAGTGTGTTATGTCAAAAGATAAACCGAAGGTTCCCCGGACACAAATGGGAGGGGAAAAAGAGCTGGCCCGTAAGCTGGGCCTGATGGCGGCGCTTGTCTTAGGAGTTGGCACTACAGTAGGGTCAGGTATTTTTACTTCAGTGGGAGTGGTTGCGGGGACAGCCGGCACACCGGTGCTGACAATATTGGCCTTTTTAATTGGCGGAATTATTATGATTCCACAGAACTTATGCTATACAGAGCTGATGACAGCTTATCCGGAGGATGGCCTTTTTGTTGTATACTTCCGGGAGGCAGGATGGAATTTCTTATCATTCTTTGGAGGCTGGTCCTGTTTTTGGGCGACAGACCCTGTGGGTATTGCCATTATGGCGCTCACTGTGGCCAATTACCTTGCCTATTTTACGGGCTGGTCTACAGGCATAATCCGTGCAGTTTCTATCATTTTGATTGTCGGATTTACACTTCTGCATATGATTAAGATGGATGCAGGGGCAAAATTCCAGAATGTCATTACTAGTATTAAGATTGTTCCATTTATTCTTCTTGTAGTGGTTGGTCTGTTCTTCGTCACAGGCTCAAACTACAGTGCTCCGGCAGTCGCAGGTGTGAGCCCGGGTGTGATGTCGTTCCTGCTTGGTATTGCGGCGACCACCTGGTCCTATGATGGCATGCAGACTTGCGGCACGATGGCCGGGGAGATTAAAAATCCCCACCGCAATCTGCCGATTGCATTGATTGGTACTGTACTTTTGGTAACTCTGCTTTACACGGGACTTTCATCAGCAGCTGTCGGACTCAGTGATGTCTCTACATTGGCTGCGTCCAGTGCTCCGGTTGCTACTGCATTCGAAAATGTGCCTTTTATTGGAAAATCTGCCGGAACAATTGCGGCAATTCTGGCAGTCGTTGTTGTTACAGGCTCACTATCATCCCTGATTATGTTCCAGGCACGTATGGAGTATAAATGTGCAACGGAAGGATATTGGTGGAAGTCATGGGGAAAGGTTCATCCGGTATGGAAGACACCCTATGTTTCGATGCTGTGGCAGAGTGCATTTGCGATTGTACTTGTATTTTTCTCAACACTTCAGACCCTGCTTGGATATTTCACATTGATTTGCCTGATCCGAAATGCCCTTTGTTTCTGTACATGGTTTAAGGTGAGAAAGAAAGCGAACTATCATCCAACATGGACAATGCCTGGCGGGCCTGTAATGGCGATACTGGCAATTGTTCCCACAGCGGTTCTTGTAGTGACAACATTTATTGATGCACCGTTATTCGGTACAATTGCAGCGGTGGCTGCTATTGGTACAGCGATACCTTTCTATTTTTACTTTAGAAAAGCAAATGCTGATATTATTGCCCAGAAGGCAGCGGAACGTGAAGCGGCAGAACAGGCTGATGCTGCGGCCCGGGTTGCCGAGTCATAAACAAAGATAAAAAGCTACCCAGTTTTGTAAAAATGACAAGATTGGGTAGTAATCTGTTCATAGTAATTTTGCAACGAATTAGGAGGAATTTAATATGGAAACAAACAGGCTTACCAGAGAAGAGATTTTTAAATGGTGTTCTATTCCAAAGGAGGAGTTAAAAAATCAAGAAGGGCTAAAGACAAAACTGGAAATCCGCAAAGATAAAGCCACGGTGATGACAGAGCTGGGCAATATGATGGCGGACGAGGTGATCGAGCATAACAGACAGGGTATTCCGACAAAATGGGTATTGCCGGCAGGGCCTACAGATGAATATGATATTTTTGTTGACCGTGTTAATAAAGAAAGGATAGACCTTAAGAATCTTTGGATATTTCATATGGATGAATTCCTTGACTGGGAAGGCCGCCCGCTTCCTGTTGCAGACACATATGAAAGCCTGGAAGGGACTATGAATGCCTGCTTCTACGGACGCATTGACAATGAATTGAATGTTCCCCAGGAGCAGAGGATCTGGCCCAGAATTGACAACATTGATTATGCAGATGAACTCTGTGAGAATCTGGGAGGAGTGGATACCGTGTGGGCGGGAATCGGGGCAACCGGCCTGGTGGCATTTAATGAAGCTCCCCGCAGCTACTGTTACCGTCTGAGTGTGGAAGAATATGCACAGGGAAAAACAAGAATTGTAGACTTGAATGATGATTCTATTATCGCTATGTCCCAGCGCTCTTTCGGCTGCTGTCTGGATCGGATTCCCCCAAAAGCGATTACCCTTGGATTCAAAGTTATGCTTTCGGCAAAGCGGGCTGTTTATATGGTAGCTACGGGAACATGGAAGCAGACGGTTTGCCGTATTCTCTTATTCAGTGAGCCCACAGTAGAATATCCGGTTACAATTATACCAAAATATGTTCAGGATGTAGTTCTGTATACAACAGAAGAGACAATTGATCATCCTATGTCTCATGAGACGAAAGGGTGGTAGATTATGGCGAAAAAAGATGTTATTGTGCTCAACAGCCATGGGGCAGGGCAGTATGCATATGCTGACCACATGCCCAAGTGGGGAGAAACCTTGAGCGTAAAGAATTGGTATGTGGCAGAGGACGGAGGAAAGGGCACCAATGTTGCTGTCGCATTAGGACGGCTCGGTATCGATACTGCTTATATTGGAAAAGTAGGCAATGACCCCTGGGGGGATTTGGGAGAGAAGTGGTTAAAGGAAGCGGGGGCTGATGCTACTTATATGTACCGGACGGACGAAGTGTCCACAGGAACCGGACTTATTCTGATTGGTCCCGAGGGACAAAATACCGTTATTGACGGAGACAGCTCCAGTGTTGCTCTAACGGAAGTGGAAGTGACCCGTGCGCTGGATGATATGAAGGACTCTGCCTATTTTGTTACAGGGTTTGAAATACCGATGCGTATTGCACTTGCAGGTGCGAAACATGCAAAGAAGCTGGGAATTCTGACAGTGCTGAATCCGAGTCCTCTGCCAGAGGAGCCGATGGATAAGCTAGACTATATTGATTACTTATTTATCAACGAGGTAGAAGGAAGATATATCTGTAATGAGGCAGAGGATGCGGAACTTGAACCGCGCAAGTTAATGGAAGAAGTGCAGGAAATCTACGGAGTCAGAAATGTGATTATGACATTGGGAGATGAAGGAAGTGCTGCTCTGTGTGGGGATGAGTTTTTCAATGTTTCACCTGTTAAGGTAGAAAAAGTAGTAAATACGGCAGGGGCCGGGGATGGGATTATGG
>ENA-UOOM01002107-UOOM01002107.1-fermentation-metagenome-genome-assembly--contig:-NODE-2107-length-17121-cov-185.103598_pt1 | contig 17121 bp, 16 predicted proteins | sample MGYA00245781_ERZ724031 | MGnify/ENA primary metagenome ERZ724031 (study PRJEB28704, sample SAMN03018317) | fermentation metagenome | biome: anthropogenic terrestrial biome; feature: soil... | reverse complement strand
CCTTTTGCTGGGGCATTTTTTAATTAGAAAAATAATTACATTTTTCAAGTATTTTTTTTAGCTTTTGTAATGCTCTATATTGATTGCTTTTTACAGTACCTTCAGGTTTATTCAGCATTTTTGATGTTTCATTTATTGAATATCCTTCAACTATTCTAAGGACAAGTATTTCCTTTTCATCCTTGGATAACTTATTTAAAGATTCCTTTATTATAATTATATCTTCAGATGGAAGTCTTTCAGTTTTTTCTTCCATTTCAGCAATTTCATCAAGATAAACTATTTTAGGGTTTCTATATTTTTTTCTCCATAGGTCATTTACAATATTTCTGGCTGTAGCATAAATATATGCCTGCATTTTGCTTTCATCTATTGATGAAACTAAAAGTTGTTTATAAATCTTATGAAAAACATCCTGAGTTAATTCTTGGGCTTCTTCTATATTTTGTATTTTAAAGTATATGAAATTATAAATCTTTGGCCACATGGTTTCATATAAGGTCTCAAAATAGCTGCTCTTATAAGCAACATTTTCCATAAAGTCACCCCAATACAAATTATTTAATCCATTGTGGATTAAAATTCATTTATTTTAAAGATATTACTCTCTATATATAAATATACATACCAGATATTTCAATTTTGTTTCAACCGTGTTTCTATTTTATGACATTACTTGATTTGATAGCTACCAGCCATTATTCCCCGCGTCAAGCGGGGAATAACGGCTATTACGTCCCTGAGCTGGCTCTTCTAAGAATCACTTGATCCATTTTGGTACTTTCCCCTGACAGATATATTTATAGGTTTTATCTTCCGTGTTATAAATATAAATTTTTGTGGATTTTTCATTATAGTCATAGCTTTCATATAGCACGTATTTTCTATCATATGAAAACTCAGGTATTTCATTACAAAATTTATCTGGAAGGTTTGGATTTGCTTCGCTTATACTTCCGTCATTTATATTTGTTACTAAATATTTTGAATATTCTTTTGCTCCCGAAGCAGACTTTCTAATAACTAAATTATTTTCACTTTCCCAGTAGAAAGGTTCAGTGCAAAAATCTTCAGAGCCTTTAATCAATGTTTTTATGGTATTTTCTTTATTTAAAAGAATAAGTGAAGTTGTAACAGAATTATTTCCTGAATAATTTTGAACCAAACCTACAGCTAACTTGCTGCTGTCAGGAGACCATATGAAGCTTGAAGTGCCGTTTTCAATTTTAATCCATGAATCGTTTTTACTATCATATATTTGAACATATCCTGTTAATCCAAAATTAGCGGCAAGGTATCTTCCATCAGGGGACCAAGAAATTTTTTTAGCACTGCTTTTAGATGAATAAATGGTTTTATTGGTTTTATTTTGGAGGTCTTGGATAACTATATTGCCATTTGATACATAAGCAACACAGTTGTTATTAGCGTTGAAATCATAATTTTCAAGGTTTTCTCCTTTAAGAAGCATACTATCAGAACTTTTTTTATAGCTGTAAAGGTGAAGATTGCCACTATCATCTAAATAAGTAAATGAGTAATCAAGTTTGCTTTGATTTACATTAGAATCAATTTCCTTCTTTGAGCATGATGGGAAAATTATCAGCATAAGCGAAATAATTATTAATAATAAAAAGTGCTTTTTCATAATAGCAGCCCCCTAAAATTAATTGTTTTGAGCTTTAAAAGATAAATCATCCAATACATATTTGCCATCTGAATACATATATGTTATAACAATACTTCCTACACATTTGGTATTTGTAATTTGTGCTGAAACTTCAGCTTTTAATTTATTATTTTGTACTGAATAATCGATGATATTCCCAAAATGAATATTTTCATAAAGGCTTTCATTTGTATTTAAAAGTTTTTCGGTTTTCATAGTAAAGTTGCTGTTTTTATATGATATTGTTATATTATCCTTATCAAGCATAGTTTGGACATTTTCATTTATTATACTTAATGGACTTATTATTTTTTCTTCTTCTATATCTGGAAGTTTAATAATGTGAGCTTCGCTTATAAACGAGCTGGTGCTGCAGTTTTTTGTAAGTATTATTAAAAGCTCATCAGTTTTATCATTATTTAAATCACAAAGCATAAGCTTTGGAGGATAGGTTGTATTTGTTACACATTCCCATGCAAATTGCTTTTGATTTCCTAAATATTCTAACATAATACCTTTATAAACTTCATCTGTTTGATTTGTAGCATAAAGTGTAATGCTTTTTTCTGGGATTGCTGCTATAACTTTTTTCCCATATTGATGTATTTTAAAACAAGCATTTGTTTCAACAACTGTTGCTTTTTCGCTTTTTTTGCATGAAGAAAATGAGAAAACTAAAGAAATAAATAATATTGAGGAAATTAATTCTAATAATATTTTTTTATACATATGTAAAATATTCCTCCTAATTAAATTATACCCAAAACCTGTTTCAATATTGTTTCAATATTGTGTAGATTTATACACATATTATTTTCCAAACTTATAACCAAACCCAAATACAGTTATGATATATTCAGGGCTTGATGGGTCATCTTCAATTTTTTTTCTAAGCCTTGCAATTTGAATATCAACAGTTCTTGTATCACCATAGAAATCATATCCCCATACTTTGTTTAAAAGCTCTTCTCTTGTAAGAACTCCTCCTTTTGAAGAAGTAAGAATTTTTAAAAGCTCAAATTCTTTTGGGGTAAGATTTATAATCCTGCTTCCCTTTTTTACAGTTTTTTCATTAAAGTCAATCTCCAATCCGTTGTAGGAAAATATATTAGAAGAATAGTTTTGAACATCTTCCATTCGCCTTAAAAGTGCTTTTATTCTTGCGGATAATTCCCTCATGTCAAAGGGCTTAGTAACATAATCATCTGCTCCAAATTCAAGGCCAAGTATTTTATCCACAGTATCGCTTTTAGCTGTGAGCATTATTACAGGAATTTTATATTTAGTTGAAATGGTTTTTAATATATCGAAACCATTTATATCGGGAAGCATTACATCAAGAATTATAAGATCGGGACTTTTAGAGCTTATAAGTGATAGTGCTTCCCCTCCGCAATTTGCAGTAATGACTTCATAACCTTCTTTTGTTAGAAAAATTTTAACCATGTCCAATATAGATATTTCATCATCACAAACTAATATTTTTTTCAATTTAGTCACCTCAATCCATTTTTTGTGGAAGTTTTATTATAAAGTTACTTCCTTTATTTAATTCACTTTCTACGGATATGGAGCCTCCATGCTTTTCTATAATTTCTTTAACAATAGGAAGCCCAAGGCCGCTTCCGCCTATTTCCTTAGCATTTTCACATCTATAAAACCTTTCAAAAATTTTATTTTTATCCTCTTCACTTATACCTATACCGCTGTCTTTAACCTCAATAATATTAAAATTATTTTCACTATATAATTTTATCTGAATGGTTCCCCCAGGGTTTGAATATTTAATTGCATTATCAATAAGGTTTATTATTGATTGGGAAATTTTATTTGCATCTAAATAAGCAATTATATCCTCCTCTATGGAATTTTTAATATCAATATTGTATTTTGATGCTTTATGGCACATATTTTCTACTATACTTTTCACAATTTGACTTAAGTTTACTGTCCTTTTATCTAATTTTGATTCATAGCTATCAAGTCTTGATACTTCAAGAAGTTCTAAAACGAGATTTTTAAGCCTTAAAGACTCACTATATAGGTATTCAACTGCCATTTTATCATATTCCTTTTCTGATTTTAAAAGCTCTGTATATCCCATAATTGCAGTAATGGGGGTTTTAAGCTCATGTGAAATATTTGAAACAAAGTTTTTTTGCTTATTTATCATTTGCCTTTCTGATGTAATATCATGAATAACAATTATACATGTGTCATTGTGTATAGAAGCATCTATTTTAAATATTTTATCTTTCAAATTCAAGTCTTCTACAACATGTCCATATTTAAAGCAGGAATCCTTTATATTTATTAATGTTTCTAAAATGTTTTGCCCTAGACTATCAATAACAGGGTTTTTAAAAATTATTTCTCCATTTTTGCTTATTGCTGCAATCCCTTCATTAATATTTGAAAGCACTAAATCAAGTTTAGCCTTTTCGCTTTGAATATTATATACATATGTGTTTATGGATTTTTCCATGGAGTTAAAAGAATTTGAAAGGGAGCCAATTTCATCCTTGGATTTTATTTTCAGGTAGTTTAAATTTCCAGGCACAAATTTTTTTGCCGCTTCATCCAATTCTTTTATTGGTTTTGTTATAATATTTGAAATATAAAAACCAACTATTAATACTAAAATTAGGCATATTAAGCTGCTATATATGAACATTTTTTTAAAATAATTAATTATTTTAAGCTCATCATTCAATGGTTCAATATATTCTATAGCGCCAATGATTTGCTTATCAGCTTTCACAGGAACAGCAAAATAAATCATATCATTTTCTATAATGTATGCATTTTTGCCACTTAGAGCATAATCAACAGCAGGGCTTTGTTTAAAATTATCTAAACTGTAGGTAACTACTATTCCAGATGAAGCATCTTTAAGAAGACCAGATTTATCATAAATTCTAACATGAAGATTATTTTTACTTAAATTAAGTGCAATGGTTTTAGCCTGCTCTTTAAAAGAATTTTCGACGTTTTTCGCGCTATATTCAGGAAGATATATTTCCTGTGAAAGAAGCACTCTATCAGAAAGTCTTTTAACAGTATTTTGTATTATATAATTATTGAGTGAGGAAAGAATTATACCTCCAAGTATAAAGATAGACGATAAAATTATGAAATTATAATAAATTAAGATTTTTGATCTAATTTTCATATAATCACCTCGAGTTAATTAGCTATATATATTTTACTAAATTTACTATATGAATATCAACCAAAATATAAATATTGAACTGTGGGAAACGGTCTTGACCGCTCCTCTTGGGGATGTATGGAATCGTGGGGGGCGGAACGGTCAAGACCGTTCCCTACATTTGAGGTTTGTCAACTTTACATTTTTAAATATTTGTATTATCATGAATAAAAATAATAAACTATATTCCATTATACACCATAATGTGGTAAAATGGTTACATATTGGAATTGAGGATGGTATCCATCAAAGGATAAAATAATTTAAAGAAGGTGAACTTGTGGAAGAAATTCTATCAAGAAGAAGCATTAGAAAATATACAAAAGAAATTGTGCCTCCTAACGTAATAAAAGAAATATTGGAGGCTTCAATGAGTGCACCGTCAGCAGGAAATGAACAACCTTGGCAATATATTATTATAAATGATAGAAGAATTTTAGATGAAATACCCAAAATTCATCCTTATTCATCTATGCTAAATGAAGCATCCGTTGCAATTTTAGTATGCTGCGATATGAAACTTTTAAAGTATAATGATTTTTGGGTTCAAGATTTATCTGCAGCAACTGAAAATATTCTTATAGCAGTGCAGGATAAAGGATTGGGTGCAGTATGGCTTGGAGTTTATCCTGTTGAGGAAAGATTAAAGGGGTTTCAAAAGATGTTTGATATGCCTGAGGATATTATTCCATTTTCTCTTATCCCTATAGGATTCCCTGCAGAGCAAAAGCCTAAAGAAAACAGATATAATGTTTCAAGGGTACACTATAACAAATGGTAAAATAAAAAGCTATTAGTTATCCACAAACTGTGGATAACTAATAGCTTTTTTTTAAGACTTATGCACATAAAGTGGATAAGTCGATTCTTAGAAGAATCAATCCAAGGGCATTACGGATGGTAGCTATCGGATAAGCCGATTCTAAAGCTTTCCTGAACGAATTATGGAAATTAAAAGCCATATTCCCATTACAGCAGCAAAAACATATCCCGATATGCCAATTATAGATATTCCAAAAACTTTAGGGCCTATATTGGTATTTAATATAAGGGAAGAGCCAATTATTAGCGCCCCAGCAATTAAAGCAAATATCATTCTATTTGCCATTTTATTTAAATCCTGAATTGGCTCTTGAAGGTCTTTATGCTGAAATTGAATTTTTAACTTCCCATCTAAAAGAGTGGTTAAAACTCTCGACAGTTTAGGTGTAATTTCAAAATAATCTTTAACATAAAGTAATGAGTTTGTAAGTAAATCATTAAAGCTTGGGAAAAGAGAAGCCCTATTTGTGGATTTTACATAGGGAACTGCTATTTCAAGTATATTTATTTCTGGAGAAATTTCAGCAATAACTCCTTCAATTATAACCATGCTTCTTATAAGGAGAGTCAAATCCTTTGGAAGCCTTATATTGTTTCTGTTTGCTATATCGGATACTTCTTTTAAAAGCTGAGAAATTTTTATGCTTGAAAGAGGCAGAGATAGATAAGTACTAAAAAGGTAATTTATATCATCATAAAGCATATCCTTATTTATGCTTCCCTTTAGTATTCCAATAGCAAGTATGGAAGACATCATTTTGTCAATATCTTTAGTTGCAACAGCAATCATCATATCGTTTAAAGATGCTTTTAGTGAATCAGAAATTGTGCCCATTAAGCCAAAATCAATAAAATATATTTTCTTATCTTCTATCATTATATTTCCAGGATGGGGATCTCCATGAAAGAACCCATCATCGAAAATTTGTTTGCAATAGGAAAGCGCAAGCTTTCTTCCTATATCATTCATATCATAGCCATTATCTATAAGATTTTCCTTATCATTTATCATTATTCCATCAATAAAGTTCATGGTAATAACACGGGATGATGTAATTGACCATATTACTTTAGGACAACCGACGAACTTAACATCTTTATTATTATCATGAAACTTTTCAATTGCCTTAGCTTCATTATTAAAATTTAGTTCCTGCCTTGTGTATTCAAGTACTTCATCTAAAGCTTCAGCAGGGTCAATAAGTGCATCTTGAAGCTTTGCCCTTGTAAGTTTAAATATTTTTTTTAATATGGTGATGTCCTGCTCCATGCCTTCTGAAATACCAGGGCGCTGTATTTTAACTATTACAACAGTACCATCATTCAATACGGCCTTATAGGCCTGTGCAATAGAGGCAGAGGCTATGGGCTTTTTTTCAAAACTTAAGAATACATTATCTATAGTTTCACCAAATTCTTTTTTAAAAAGTTGACTTATCTCATCGTAGCTCACAGGCTTTGCATTATTTTGGAGCTTTGAAAGCTCTTCTATATATTCTTCGGGCAGCATTTCAGGGTGGGTACTTAGTATTTGACCTATCTTTATAAATGTGGGGCCAAGTTCTTCAAATGCCATCCTGAGGTTTTTAGCAGGAGAACCTTTACTTTTAACTTTATTACCAACAATATACCCGAACCCGTATTTTGCCATTACCCTAACTATTTCTCTAAATCTTTTTGAAGTGTTTTTATATTCCATATTAGCAGCCTCAATTCATAAATTGATCTATTTTCAAGACCCAATCTTTATAAGGTGTAGTTCATTAAACAATAAGCCATACATAACTGTATGGCTTAATTACTATTCATTATCAGCTTTTTTTTCTAGCTTTTCAAGTCTTTCTTTTATATCAGCAACCTCATCTTTTGTTGCAAAATTCATTTGTTTTAATACATCGACCATATCTTCCTTAGTAAGTGGTTTTGTTTTATCATTTGTCTTTTCAGCAGTGTCATTTAAAGTTTTTTTAAGTTCTTGTGAAAGTTCTTTTCCTTGATCTACAGAAAGTTGACCTTTTTTAACCATTGTGTCCACAATCTCACAAGCTTTTTCATAGGAATATGCAGCTGTACCAATCCCTGCAAGAAGAATATTTTTTAACTCATCAACCATCATATTAACTCCTCCCTTATTTTAATTATTATAACACTTAAATATAAAAGTTATGTGAATTGTTTGTTAATTCAATTTTATTATATATATTGTAATTCGTCCAGTTTAATGCATTTTTTTTTATTTATATCCCTAATTTAATATTATGTTATAATGTTTTTAAACTAATAAGAATAACATAACTGATTAGTGTGAAAAAATATATTATGCATGAGAGGTATATATATGGAAATTAAGCAATTTGAAATTAATGATAAGGTGATTGATGCTTTTAATTATGGATTTTCAGATTATGTTGTGCCTCTTCCCTATATGAACAGGGGAGTTTTTATAAATAGGATGATAATTTCAAATTGCACAAAATACAGCTGCTCAAGTATATGTATTCATGATGGACAAGTAGTTGGAGTTTTACTTGCCAGTGAAAATGAAAACATATTTATGGTAAATGCACTGTGTGTTATTCCTGAATTTAGAGGCAAGGGTGCAGCAAAGCTTCTTATGAATGATGCAGTAAAAAAGTCAAAAAGGAAAAAGATTGTGCTTGAAGTAATAAGAGAAAATTACCGTGCAATAAATTTTTATAAGAATATGGGTTTTGAAATTACTGGCAATATTGCATATATTAATGGGAGGATAGAACATATAAGAAAAAGCAAAGATATATCCATAAGGGACTTGTCGATTAACGAAATATTTGAATGCCAAAACTTAATAGATATACCTGTAAATTGGCAAAATAGAATTCAATGTATAATGACACAGGATTTCATTGGCAAGGGCTGCTTTATAAATGATGAGATAGCTGGCTTCATAATTTATACTGATTGTGGAGCAATAAATATTAAGCAGCTTTATGTAGTTGAAAATGAAAGGCTTAATGGGATAGGATCAAACCTTATATATAGTGCCTGCGAGGGAAAGGGATTCAGCTCTATTTTTATAGAAACCATGGAAAATAAAAGCTTCTTTGAAGCCATTGGGGTAAAAGAAAAAATACATTTATATCAAATGGAATTTAAAAAACAGTATTTATTAGTAGGGGGTGATTTTTGTGAGCGTTAATGCTGAGGAGATGCTTTCATGGTTTTTTATTATAAATGCTGCTATTACTGTTGTGGTAATAATATTAGAACGCCGAAGACCTGAAAAGACAGTAGCTTGGCTCATAATATTTGCTGCTTTTCCTCCCCTTGGGTTTGTTTTATATTTGTTAGTCGGCCGGAATTGGAAGAGGCATAAATTAAACGAAGAATTTTCGCCTTATGTTAAAGAGCTTGTTTATAAAGAAATGCACCATATTGAAAATCCAGATTATATTCCACTGGTAAAACTTTTAGCTGAAAATAGCGATTCGCCTATTTTTGTAGATAACAGCATTACAATATTTAGGAGCGGAGATGAAAAGTTTGAGGCATTAATCAATGAAATGAAGAAAGCAAAACATCATATACATCTTGAATATTATATGATAAAAAGTGATAACATAGGAAATAAAATTATAGACGTACTGCTACAAAAAGCAAAGGAGGGTGTAAAAGTAAGGCTCGTTCTTGATAGGATGGGCTCTGTAAAGTTTAGTAAGAAACGTATAAAGGAGCTTAAAGAAAATGGCGTTGATATAGTTCAATATACTTATGTCCTTGCTCCAATTCTTAGGAATATCAATACAAGTATAAATTACAGAAATCATAGGAAAATAGCAGTTATTGATGGGAGAGTTGGATTTGTAGGAGGAATGAATATAGGTGATGAATATTGTGGGAAGGGGAAACTTGGATATTGGAGAGATTCACACATAATGGTAAAAGGTGATTTTGTTCTTGGGCTTCAGGGAGTATTTATTGATGATTTTATTGCAACTAAAAAGGCAAGGGAACCAAATTATGTTTGGACAGAAGATTTTGATGAATATTTTCCTGAGCCATTAAAAGCCGATAAAAAGACAATGCAGCTTGTAACAAGCGGTCCGGATTCAATGTATCCATCTATTATGCATGCTGTATTAAAAATGATTGCTATGGCAAAGGATCATATTTATATAACAACCCCATATTTTGTTCCCCCTGAAAGTGTTATGGAAGCACTTAGGATTGCGGCGCTCTCAGGAGTAAAAATTAAATTGATTTTTCCTGGAACTTTTGATCATTTTTTTGTCTATTATGCATCAAGGTCATACTTTTCTGAGCTTTTAAAATGCGGAGTAGAAATATATCTTTATAGGAAGGATAGTTTTATTCATTCAAAGACCATGATGGTTGATGGGAAAATTGTTACTGTAGGAACAGCTAACATGGATATTAGAAGCTATGAGCTTAATTATGAAGTCAATGCTGTTATATATGATAATGAAATAACAAAAGAGTTTGAAGATGGCTTTATGGATGATGTAAGCCAAAGTGAGCTTCTAACCCTTGAAAAATATGAAAAAACACCAAAGATTATTAAATTTATTGAATCCTTTTCAAGGATTTTTTCGGAATTGTTATAAATTTATAGGATATGACTTTTCATAAAATAAAAGTTTTGGTATACTGAAATAAAATCATTATTTTTAAGAGGTGTAGGAATGAGCAGGGTAGGTCAAAAAATAAAAGAAGCAAGAACAAAAATGGGTATTTCTGCAAAAGAATTTGCAAAGAAAATTGGCACTTCAGAAAGCTTTATTCTTGATGTGGAGTCAGGAAGAAAAATAATAAATGAAGATATGATTAAAAAAATCGAAAAAACATATGGAATATCATTAAGTGATAATATATTTGAGGAAATTGATAAACCTGTAGAAAATTTAAAAGAAACAGCAACGAGAAAGATGGTAAATAAGCAGTGGGAAGATGCTTTTTCCAACATTATTAAAAAAATTCCAGTTACGGATATCAATTTTAAAGAGATATTTGAATATAAGTATTATCCTGTTATTGATAAGAAAATAGAAGGATTTAATGCAGATAAAATCACATATATAAATGCTCCTGATGATTCAATGAGAGGATTTAGAATTCAAAAAAATGATAATATAATGCTATATCAAAACTCTGAAATTATTAATAACAGCATATCCTTAATAGAGATAAATGGAGAAAGATTTATAAGGCAGATAAAAAGATTGGATTCAAATAAAGTCCTTTTGATATCAAATTCAAATGACATTAAAACCGAAACTTATGATGTTAAATCTGTAAATGTAATTGGAAGATGTGTTAAACTGGAGATTGAATTATAAACTAAATATTCATATGGGGCTGTTGCAAAACGGCCCTATTCGATTTTCCGTTCGTTTCATTCCATATATTTTTTTTATCCTCACTGTCTTTGTATTTTTCATAATCATGTGTTGCAACAGTCCCTTTGTGCAAACTATATCTAAGTTTTCGACTTGTTTAACTACAAACAAGTCGGGAAACAGAGGAATATAAAAATATTGATAAAAAAAGGTAGGATTTTAGTTGTTGAAATATTCTTACCAATTAACTAATATAAGTATTAAGACATAGTTATTAATAAGGCTTAATTATAATAACTCACCTGATGTCTGCCATCCGCAATATTCAAACGGATGCTGTGTCCCTCAATTGGTTCTTTTAAGAATTATCTTATATACAATTAAGCCAATTAAGCCAATTAAGCCTATAAAAGTTTTTTGACTTTCATTTGAGATTATTGCTAAAAAATGATATTTTAGCATTAAGATACTTATAAAAAAAGGTGAGGGAAAATGAGAAAAAAGCCAAGATACGATTATTATTTCAGAATATTACTGCTTGTTTTGGCTGTAACAATTTTAATAAGTTCATTTATAAATTTTAAAATTTCTACAGTTAATATGAAGGTTTTTATAATATCCATAATTGCAGGCTGCGTACTTTCAACTATGGCTATAAGCGGAGATAGCAGCTCAATTGATATGGTTGATTCTGCTGCTGCTTTTGTTTTTATCTTTTTTGGTAAGGAAGCAGTTATATTTTTCACTCTTATTACTACTATTACTTCTTATATTTTAAATAGTGAATTATTTGTACGAGATAAGGATAATCAGAAATTAATATTCAATTCAGCTATGCTTGTTATTGCTGCTTATTCAGCATCTTCTGTATTGCAGCTTATTTCAACGAGCAGATTTCAATATAATTTAGCAATTAGTATTGATTCTATAATTTTTGTTTTTACTTTTTTATTTATGAATTTGCTTATCTTTATAACTGATTTCCGAATTAGAGAAGGCAAATGGACGCTGCTTAGTAATGATGATATTAATTTGCTTGGATTAAACTTTTTTTTATCATCCATCCTTAGCATTATACAATGTATGGCATATAAATCTTCTGGTATTTTAGGTCTAGTATTGGTTTTTGTAAGTCTTATTGTTATTCAGCTGTGCCTTGCACTTTATAAAAAACTTAAGGATAGGAATTCTTCTATAAATGGACTTTTAAATATTACCCGGGAACTTGTTAAGTATGGTGATTTTGTTGATAAGAGCCAGCACTTTGTTATTAATTTAAAAGAAATAGTGCCCTATACTATTTGTGCTATATATACATTTGAAGAAAAATGTTCTTTAGAGGAGACCTTTGAATATGTTTATCCCATAGCCTATTCTGCTCCGCCTTCTATTGACATTGGAGAACTATCATTTAAAATTTCTAACAGATCAATAACTTATAATACTGTACTTGAAGGGAAAACTTATATGAGTAAGGATATTAAAAAGGATAAGAAAGTAAAGATATCCGATAAGCTTGAAAAATGCGTAAATGCAGGTATTTTTGCTCCAGTTCTTATTGATGATGAAGTTGCAGGTTTAATTATGATTGGCGGGGGTTCAGATTTATTAAAATTTATGGACAAGGGTATGGAAGATGTAATAAATATTCTTTCCAATCAATTTGCTCTTGCTATTGAAAATGACATGATATATAGAAAAATTAAAAACGAGGCTGAAGTGGATGATCTCACAGGTTTATATAATAGAGGGGTTCTCAAAAGTGAGACACAAGAATATATTAAAACTGGTATTCCTTTTTCATTAGTAATGATTGATATTGATGATTTTAAACAAATTAATGATAGATTTGGTCATTTAATTGGGGATGAGGTTTTAAGGAACATTTCAAAAATAATAAAAATGTCCATAAGGAAAACAGACACTGCATTTAGGTATGGCGGTGAGGAAATAATTATTTTATTTAAAAATTTAAAAAAGGATGATGCTTTTGTAATATCTGAAAGGATAAGAAAAAGCATTGAAAATTCATGTATAGTTGCAAGCGGGGCATATGTAAGGGTTACTATTAGCGGAGGGGTATCCTCCTATCCCGATGATGGAAATACCATAAGTGAACTTATTGGGCGTGCAGATGATGTACTTTATAAAAACTGTAAGCGAATGGGGAAAAATAAAATTAGCAAATACAGCGCAGAAGAGTTTTCAGGTAATGTAATTAAATTAAATTAATATAAGATGCCATGCACCGCATGGCATCTTGTATTTTACGTTTTTAGGTGCCTATTTACGCACCTATTTACAATTAATGAACATGCTATATAATATTATTGTATCGTGAATTATTTTGTTTTGATTATGCAATGATGATTATGTATGTTTATAAAAGGGATGAGGGTGGTTTTTTGGAGGAGATGAAGTCTTATATTTCTAAAGATTATAAAAATGTAATTAAGAGGCTGATTTGCACGGTATCAATTGCAATGTGTTCTTTATTATATGCAGGCCTTAATGCAAATAGAGGTGTAGTTCATGATGTGTCAACAAGAGTTGATGCAGCTATACCATTTAATAAGTTTTTTATCATACCGTATATTATATGGTATGGCTATGTAGGTTTTTATTTGTTTTATTTTGCGGTTTATGATGGGGAAAAGTTTTTTAATCTGCTCTGGGGAATAGTGAGCGGAATGCTTTTCTGCTGTGTTATATTTTATTTTTATCCAACAGGAGTTAAAAGACCAGAGCTTCAAGGAAATGATATATTTACCAAACTTGTTAGGCTTATATACAGCAATGATAATCCTTATAACTGCTGCCCAAGCATTCATGTGCTTGATTCTGTTTTAATTGCTGCATATGTTAATAGGGATAGCCATCCTGCATTAAAGACAAAAATTATTTCAACAATAATAAGCATATTAATAATTTTATCCACTATGTTTGTAAAGCAGCATTATTTTATTGATGCAGTTGCAGGGGCTGCACTTGCATATTTTATTTATGCTGCATTTAACTATGATGAGATTATTGCTAAGGTCACAGAAAAGCGAGTGCCATATTTAGAAGCAGAGGAGAAAAGATAATGAGGTTGTTATATGAATGGATGTAAATTATGCCCCAGAGAATGTAATGTAGACAGAGCTAAACTTAAAGGTTACTGTGGTGCAGGGAATAAAGTTATTTTGTCAAAAGCTTATTTGCATAAATGGGAGGAACCATGTATATCAGGGGATAGAGGTTCTGGAACAGTATTTTTTTCTGGGTGCAACTTAAAATGTGTATTTTGTCAAAATTATAAGATAAGCCATGAATGTTTTGGAAAAGAAATTACAAATGACAGGCTTTCAGATATTTTCATGGAGCTTCAGTTAAGAGGGGCGCATAATATAAATTTAGTTACCCCAACTCATTTTATTCCTCAAATAAAAGAAGCCTTAGATACTGCTAAGTCTAAAGGGCTTAATATTCCTATAGTTTATAATTCAAGTGGATATGAGCTTGTAGAGACTATAAAAAGTCTTGAAGGCTATATAGATATATATCTTCCGGATATTAAATATTACGATGATAAATACAGCATAAAATATTCTAATGCACCTGATTATTTTAAATATGCATCCTCTGCAGTTTTAGAAATGGTAAGACAAGTGGGAGTTCCAGAATTTGATGAGAACGGAATGCTTAAAAGTGGATTGATGATAAGGCATTTAATGCTTCCTGGACTGCTTTTTGATTCAAAGAAAATTGTGGACTTTGTTGCGGAAAACCTTCCTAAGGAGGTTTATTTAAATATAATGTGCCAATATGTACCTTTGAATGATCTTTCAAAATATCCTGAAATAAATAGAAGGGTTAATAAGAAGTGCTATGATGCACTTATCAATTATGCTTTAGACAGGGGTATTGAAAACGGTTATTTTCAGGAATTTGAAAGTGCAGATACAGAGTTCATACCAGATTTTAATTTAGAAGGGATATAAGGGCTGCTTCATTTGAGGCAGCCCTTATTTAAACAAGTCAGTGTAGCTTTTTATTTCAATACCTTTATAGTAGGTTTTAAGTATTTCATCATAATTTTTACCCTGTCTTGATAGGCCTATAGCACCATATTGGCTCATGCCGACTCCATGACCAAAACCTCCACCATATATGTTCATATTTTTAATCCCCTTTGATGACATTTCTTTTTCTATAACAAAGAATCCTGAAGGAAGGGCTCTTGGGCATTTAAACTTACTGCCATAAATAGGTATAAGCTCAAAGGATGAGTCTGAAGGGGTTATCAAATTCCTTATAATATTTTCTCCAATTACCTTATAATTTTTATCACCAAATTTAATAACTGCCTCCATTACATTTCCTGCTTTTCCCCTCTTTGTAATGGTAAAATCCGTCACATCATCAAGGTCGGCTTCCTTTGTATTCCCGCTTTTCTTCCTTATAACAGCAGGTTTGTAAAAGTTTAAAAAGAAATTATACTTAAAGTTTTTAGGATGTTTTACATATAAGCTGTATATATTATTCTTTACTATACTATTAAAGTCCTTACCGCTTATATTAACGATTTTCCATCTATAAAACTGTGAAAATGAATCATAGGATTTTATAGTCCAATCCTTTAAAAACTGAGAAGCTTTTTCATTATCTGAAAGGCTTGAAATATTACTTTCTGTATAATCATTAAAGGTCAGGTAAGGCTCTTTATTTTTCAATAATTCACTTTTATTATTAAACCATACTTCGTTAAATGGAGCGCCTACTCCACAGGATGTAGAATAATATTTTGCATCAATTATATTATTGTTATAAGTCATAATAAGGCCCTTTGTATCCGCTATTGCTTTATCTGATAAGGAATTTGAAGGCTGCCCGTTATAAACCTGGCTTAAGGTTGAGTCATCCACATGAAATCCTTGCTGCCTAAATCGCCCGGAAAGCATATCAGATATAGCATAGGTTCTTGCAGCTATTGCTTGAACTTTATAGGCTTCAACTCCGCCGGAGGAAGGCATTTCAGAGGGCACAACATATCTTAAATAATCTTCTATATCTACTTCGTTTATTAATTTCATACTGTCATCATTTATAGAAATTTCCATTACTCCATAATAAGAAGGGGTAAAGGATGTGGATCTTGCTAATGATGGGCAGCTTATTGGGCTTGATGGATCTGCAGATGCTACATAAACTCTTGCTGAAGTTTTATCCAAAAGGGTTTCTACGTTATCTTTATCTATAGAATAAAGCTCAATAGAGCCATCCTTATAAACAGTTTTTAGTTCTAGACCCCTTTTTAAGTTAATGGTCTTATCTAATATATTGATATTAATACCTTTCTTTGACGTAAAGTTTAAAACTAAATGTTTTAATGAAGAAAAATCTGAAGTAGATATGCCAACTCGTAGCTTTTCTATATCGGGATTTTCAGTTATTATTGCACCTATTTTTTCATTATGATTTTTGATAAATTTACACTTAGTAGATCCAGGCAAAAGGTTTTTGGTGCCAGTTTTATCAAGCTTATTATTATAGTAATTGATTTCACTGTTGAGAAGGAAAGTTCCTTCTTTTAGTTCAACTTTTTTATTATCAAAAGATATTAGTGTTCCTTTTATTTCAGTGCATGGATAGATATTTTTTACCATGATTCCCTTTTTAATAACATCATAAGCTATTGCATCAGGTATATTATTTTTATTTACTTTAATATTATAAGTTTTATTATCATATTTAAGTTTTAAGAAAGTTCCTCTTGAACTGCTCTTTTTTTCTAAAAGCATACCACAGTTTATATAAGCAGGTTTCAAAAATATAAAGTAAAATCCTATGGCTAAGGCAATGATGAGAAGGGCTATGATACTAATCCTCTTTTTTTTAATATGCTTTTTTTTCTTAACCAAATGCAACACCACACTTTTCTTTTGTTAATTGGGAAAATTTTATCGTAAAATATATTTTACTGTCCTTTATATTTTATACTATTTTTTCAAATTAATCATCCCTATTATATATTAAATTGCAATTTGTAATTTAGATTTAATCCACCGCTGCGATAAGAAAAATATATTCCATTCACTTTT
>ENA-UOOM01002106-UOOM01002106.1-fermentation-metagenome-genome-assembly--contig:-NODE-2106-length-17142-cov-5.501902_pt1 | contig 17142 bp, 23 predicted proteins | sample MGYA00245781_ERZ724031 | MGnify/ENA primary metagenome ERZ724031 (study PRJEB28704, sample SAMN03018317) | fermentation metagenome | biome: anthropogenic terrestrial biome; feature: soil; material... | reverse complement strand
TCTCCCGCTGTCTGCCAGCAGCCTATCCAACCGTTCACTTCCTGCCCGCCTCCACTTTGGCCCTCAGTCCCTCGAGCTCCTGAACGACGAGCCCCTGGACCTCGGCGACCTGCGCCGGGGAGAGATGCCTGAAACGCCCCTGGAGGCGAAGATATTCTTCAACCGGCTTCCGGTTCTTAATCTCTTTGGTGAACTGATACTGGCCGTCACGATATTCGTAGAGGGGGAACATGCCGGTCCTGGTAGCTAGAGAGGCCGCCTCGATGGTCTTCGATGGATCCATCTTCCATCCCGAGGGGCATGGAGAAAGGATGTGGAGGAACTTCGGTCCACGAATGCTCTTAGCCGTCCTGACCCTTTCCACCAGATCCTCGGGATAGGCCACGTTGGCCGTGGCGCCGTACACTATCCCGTTGTCGACCATCATGTCCAGGATGCGCTTCTTCCCGCTGCGGCGCAGCAGGTCCTTGCCGGACGGCGTGGTGGTGGTCCAGGCGCCGCAAGGCGTGGAACCGGAGCACTGCGCGCCGGTGTTCATGTACCCTTCGTTGTCGTACATGACGTACAGGAAGTCGGTGCCGCGGTCCACTGCTCCGGACAGCGACTGCAATCCGATGTCCACTGTGCCGCCGTCGCCGGCCCAGCCGACCACCGTTACATCGTCCATGCCTTTTGCGTCCAGCGCTGCCCGTATGCCGGACGAGGTGGCGCCGGTGCACTCGAAGGCGTGATCGATCAGCGGCACGCGGAGGGAGAACCGCGGCCAAACCCCGGGTATGACAGCGCAGCAGCCCGCCGGGACGTTCATCACCGTTCTCGGCCCGAGGGCCTTGAGCAGCAGCCTCATGGCGATCGGCTCCCCGCAGCCGGGGCAGGCGCTGTGGCCCGGATACATCAGCTCCTGACTTGGTATGGTGAACGTTCCTCTCTTTCCCTTGTCGGCCATATTACCACCTTCCCGAGCCGTCCCTCAGCCCGACCCACTCGATCTTTCGGTCCAGGCCGCGCTCTACGATGTCGATCATGTTGCGGAAGATCCATTCCATGTGTGCGGCCGTAACGTCGCGGCCGCCCAGTCCGCCGACGTAGTTCTTCATGATGTTGTCGGAACCATGCATGGCGGAGCGCACCTCGTTGAACATCGCCCCTCCGTCGCCAAAGGTGTAGCTGCGGTCGAAGACGCCGACCACCTTCTTCGAAGAAAGCCGCGCTATCTCCTCTGAAGGGAACGGTCGGAACACCCGGATGCGCGCCACGCCCACTCTGAGACCTTCCTCGCGCAGGCGGTCGGCGACCTCCTTGGCGGTGCCTGCGGCTGATCCGGCCACCACCAGCACGGCGTCCGCGTCGTCGGTACGGTACTCCTCGACCAAACCGCCGTAGGATCGGCCGAATATGCGGCCGAACTCGCGGTCCGCCGTCCTGATGCGCTCCTTCGCTCCTTCCATGTCGGTGGCGATGCGGTAACGGAATTCGGTCCACCAGTCCGGCATGACCAGACCTCCAAGTCGGCGCGGGTCGTCCATGTCGAGCACTGGATCCGGAGCAAACTTCGGCAGATACTTGTCAACGAGCGATTGGTCGGGAACATCGACGGCATCCACGGTGTGAGTGAGAATGAAACCGTCCAAGACGACCATGGCGGGCAGCATGACCGACGGATCCTCGGCCACCTTGTACGCCATCAGGACGGTGTCCAGGACCTCCTGGTTGTTCTCGCAGTAGAACTGCATCCAGCCCACGTCCCGTTCGGTGATGACATCCATATGCTCCCCCCATATGTTCCACGGCCCCCCGATGGTGCGGGCCGCCACCGGCATTACGATCGGCCGCCTGACGCCGGATGCCCACATCAGCACCTCGTGCATGAGCGCCAGGCCGTGAGAGGATGTCGCGGTGAACGTTCTCGCCCCGACGTACGAAGCGCCGATCAGCGCTGACATCGCGGAATGCTCGCTCTCCATGAGCAGGAAACGGGTGTTCATCTCCCCGCTTGCGACCATGTCGGCCAGCTTCTCTGATATGGTGGTCTGTGGAGTGATCGGATATACGGCCGCGACCTCCACCCTAGCAAGCTTGGCCGCCAGCGCGGCGGCGTGGTTAGCAGTGATGGCGTCGATCATAGGGGCTCCCTCTCCATGACGATGGCGCCTGCGCGGCACTCGTTGGCGCAGATCCCGCAGCCCTTGCAATGGACGTAATCCACCGAAGGATGGTCGCCCTCCACCTGGACGACGATGCTGAGGTCCGGACAGAACTTCCAGCAGAAGTAGCAATTGTTGCACTTCTCTTCGTCGATGACCGGCCGGAACGTCCTCCACGTCCCAGTAGGCATGTCCTCGGTGCTCTGAGTAGTGATCTGGATAGGTGGCAGGTCACGATATATCTCGTACATTCAGCCCCCCCACCGCTCGTATGCGTCCATCGCCGCCTGGGCGTTCTCCTCTTTCTTGGCTGGCGCCATGTCCTTGATTGCTGCCACCACCGCCTCGATCGGCACGATGTCCAACTGTCTCGCCAGCCCGCCCAGGATGGCGGTGTTGACGATTGGCGACGACATTGAACCGAGCCGTCTAGCTAACGCGATCGACGTTGCGTCGATGGCCGCCACCGAACGCTCGGCTGGCAGTCCCAGCTCCTTCGGCGCCTTCGACGAGTTCACCAGCACCGTTCCGTTCTCCTTCAGACCGGACAGCACGTCAGTAAGCCGGATGAGCGCCTGATCCAGCACCACCACATGGTCCGGTTCGTATATGCCGGTGTGAAGGCGGATGGGGCGGAGGTCGATACGGCAGAAAGCAGTAACCGGCGAGCCTTTGCGCTCGACACCGAAGAACGGGAACGCCGAGGCGCTCAGCCCTTCACTTATAGCGGCCCTGGCCAGGATCTCAGACGCCAGAACCGCTCCCTGCCCCCCTCTTCCATGGAATCTTATCTCTATCATCAAACATTCCCCCCTAATAACATGCGCTTCCCCATGTTCGAGCGCCTGCTGGAACATTAACACTTGAGCAGGAATTATTTAATATGAACGATTTTTCACACCGGGGAAAGCATAATTATGGTACGAACATATCCTTCGTCCGATGGACTTAGCCAGTCTAGCGTTCAGGACGTTCGCTCATGCCACCGAGGATGAGAGCAGGGTGGAGCAGGCCCTGCGGTTCGTGTCGGGGGCCGAAGAGGTCACGAAAAGCAGAAGTGAGGGGTACCACGGCAACCCCATCGTGGTGTTGGAAGCGAAGATCTCCCGCTCCAGGGAGATCAGGAATTTCTTCGCGTCGCTTGACACCGCCGACGTGCAGAAGCTGCTGGATACGCTTGAGCTCAGGGTCGACGAGGAGTCGATGTTCTTCCTCCGACTGGACAAGCAGGCGGCGTTCGAAGGGCGCACGGTGATGGCAGACCACGACGATATCATCTCGGTGAGAGGAAAGATAAAGTCATACCCGCAGAGCAGGGACAACGCCCTCAAGGTGATCGACGTCATACTGCGGGATGCGCTGGAGCGGCGAACCCATAAGGATCAATAACTAGCGATCCTCCTCTTCCCTGAGGAGTCGATTTGGTATAGCGCCGAGGTTCCATTGGCCCGATCAGAGACGCCGTAGAGCACGGTGACCGCCTGTGGCAAAGGTCCTTCTGCACATGCCTCGACCACCTCATCCGGGCTCATCGCCCTGGTACAGTTGGGTCTCCAGTCCCTGCCTGACGTCCCCTGAGAGAAGCGATAGAGGTGGACTATGTACTTGTGCCGGGAGTTGGTGTCCTCGCTCAGCCTCCTGATATCCTCCACTAGATGCTCTCTGGGCTCGTTCATTCCGAACTCCACAGCAGCCATCAGGGGGAGGTGATCTAGCTCGGGAGTGCCGTTGGCCACGCCGGAGGGGTCTATAATGGCAATGTCCCAGTGCTGCCGCCTCCCTTTCCCCAGGTCAGTATGGGTGGGATACTCCTTCTGCACCAGGCAGATCCTCTCTCCATACAGCGAGGCATATCGTTCATGCTCAGGCACCTTGTCCATAAGCCTGGAGAAGAACAGGGCGTGTAGGCCGTGCTCTGTGTAGCACAAGTATGGGCTCCCGACGAACTCCTGGCAGAAGTTGAGAATGGCCTCTTCTATCAGTTCCTTGGTTATGGGCATCTTTCATGAGATGCGCCTCTCACGCCAATAATATTCTCACTGGTGCCAACCCTCAAATACCATTCACGTTTATCGCCTGGCGACGCAGGGGTAGCCAAGCTTGGCCAACGGCGTAGGACTTAGGATCCTATCCTTAGTGGTCCGTGCGTTCAAAAGAACCAGTGGAACACCCACTGGCTCGGAACATCGCACCCCCTGCACCACCTGTTCTAACTCACTCTTGCGTGAGCATGGTCGTTACGATGAGCTGAAAAACGGAGGCGAGAGACGACATCCAGGCGACTATGGTGACCGGATGATCCAGCCGACGGTCGATCTCATCGTTCGTATGACGGGCCTTCCAGAGATTCCAGAGTATTGAGTACGAGACGATGGTCAATTCCATATGATCTGGGGATCGCTGCATTTGACATTGCGGAGAGAGCCGTGGACGGAGAAATGATAGATGCGGCAACCACCGACGTAGCACTCATATCAACCCACCCATGCTTGGCCTGACTAAAATGTACATATACATACAATATTGTTATTATATGCGTATTATTGTACGGTATAGTCATGAAGCCACTCGATATGAGGCTTAAGAGGCTCGATCTCACTCTCCCACCATTCGAGGCATACAGGCGGCTGCGCCAGGGGTTCAAAAGCTCCTTCATGCTCGAATCCGCGGTGGGCGGAAGCAAGACCGTCGCGTACTCGTTCATGGGCTTCGGTCCCTGCGACATCATCTCCTGCAAGGACGGCAGGGTGAGCGGAGGGATCGGCCTGGACCACCTGAGGGAGAGACCGGTCGACTTCCTCAAGGAGATGTGCAGAGGGTTCGACCTGCCCATCGACCTGTTCCCCTTCACCGGCGGGCTGGTCGGTTACTTCTCATACGAGTTCGCCCGGGAGACCGAGCCCACGGCGATCGGTCCGTTTCCTTCCGAATTTCCGGAGTTCGAGCTCGGCCTCTACCGGGAGTGCCTCGTCTACGACCATTCCAACTTCCAGGCATACTATCTGAGCATCGGGAAGGAGGACGGCCCTCTCCTGGAGCACGTGGGAGCGCTCAGCGACACCAGCATGAAGGGGTTCAGGGCCGATGCCCCCAGGGAGGAGAGGACCCGGGAGGCGTTCGAGGACGGAGTACGTCTCATTAAGTCCAGGATCGCTGACGGGGAGTCCTTCCAGACGGTCATCTCCCGACGCCTCTCCTGCGGGTACAGGGGCGACCTCCTTAACCTGTACGGGGCGCTGAGGGCCCTGAACCCCTCGCCCTACATGTTCTACCTCGACTTCGGTGAGAGGACCGTGCTGGGTTCCAGTCCGGAGACGTTGCTTACCGTCCGCGGGCGGGAGGCCACGACATTTCCCATCGCCGGTACGAGGCCACTAGGCAACAGCTTCAGGGAGAGGAAGAGGAACAGGGAGGACCTCTTGCTGGACGAGAAGGAAAGAGCCGAGCATGCCATGCTCGTCGACCTTGCCAGGAACGACCTGGGCCGGGTGTGCGAGGGTGGTCTGGTCGGGGTCCCGGAGTATATGAGGGTCGAGGAGTTCTCCCACGTGCAGCACATCGTATCCAAGGTGCAGGGCATCCTGGCCGAGGGATATGGGAGCGTTGACGCGCTGTGTTCCGTCTTCCCGGCCGGCACCGTGTCCGGGGCTCCCAAGCCGCGCGCGATGGAGATCATCGGGGAGGTCGAAGGAACCAGCCGCGGACCGTACGGGGGAGGCGTCGGCTACATCTCGATGAACGGGAACCTTGACTCCGCGATCACCATACGCTCGGCCTTCGCCTCCGGCGGCAGGCTGCATTTCCAAGCGGGGGCGGGAATCGTCGCCGATTCGGACCCGGCCAGGGAGTATGATGAGACGGAGATCAAGCTCGGAGCGCTAAGGGCCGCGTTGCGCCAGGCCGGGGAGGGATCCGCATGAAAGTGCTCCTGATCGACAATTATGATTCGTTCGTGTACAACCTGAAGAGCGCCCTGGAAGAGCTTGGCGCGGAATGCGTGGTCGTTCGCAACGATGTCATCGACATCGATGGCGTGGAAGCGCTCAAACCGGATGCTATCATCATCTCTCCCGGGCCGGGGATGCCTTCGATAAGCAGGGACTTCGGGATATGCGGAGAAGTGCTGCAGACCATCTCTCAGAAGGTCCCGACGTTGGGAGTATGTCTGGGACACCAGGGCATCGCCCACTTCTACAGCGGCAAGGTTGTCAGGGCTCCGTCGTTGTTCCATGGAAAGACGTCCCTGGTCTACCACAACAGCGAGGGGATGTTCTCGGGGCTCCCCGATCCGTTCGTGGCCGGCCGCTATCACTCCTTCGTCGTCGATCCCGAGGTACCCCCATATCTCGAGGTGACGGCACGCACCGGTGACGGCATCGTCATGGGCCTGCGCCATCGCGAGTATCCCATCATGGGAGTGCAGTTCCACCCCGAGTCGATCCTTACCCCTCTCGGAAAGAAGGTGCTGATGAACTTCCTGAAGGAGGCCGGGGCATGACCATCATCGAGTGTCCCGAGAAGCTCGCGCACCGCCTGGTGGAGGGAGACTTCGAGCCCTCGGCCATGGCCGAGACGCTGACGCAGATGGCCGCCAGGGGAGAGACGCCCAGGGAGATCACAGCCCTGGTCAACGCGTTCCGCAACGCGTCCGTCCCGGTGCGCACCAGGCACGAGGCGGTCCTGGACCTGTGCGGGACCGGTGGCGCCCCTTCCCACACGTTCAACGTTTCGACCATCTCCTCTTTCGTGGTCGCATCCCTCGGGGTGCCGGTAGCGAAGCACGGGAACCGCTCCAACCTGGGAGCGTGCGGGAGCGCGGACGTGCTCGAGGCCCTGGGCGCCAATATCACCCTGGGGCCGGAAGAAGCGGGAGCCATCCTCAACGAGATCGGGTTCACCTTCTTGTTCGCGCAGGTCTACCACCCGGCGATGCGCAACGCCGCCCCGGTGAGGAAGCGGTTGCGTTCCCGGACGGCCCTCAACATGCTGGGTCCGCTCCTGAACCCTGTCCAGGCGAAGCGCAGGCAGCTCATCGGGGTGTACTCCCCGGACCTCCTGGACCTCCTGCCCCCGGTCCTTGACGCCATCGGGGTCGAGAGGGCGCTCATCGTGCACGGCTTCCCCGGCATGGATGAGATATCGGTGGTCGACCGGACAGGGGTGGCGGAACTGGACCATGGCAAGGTAGAGAGGTACGTCATAGATCCCCGGGTCGTGGGAATGTATCATCCCTGCCCGGCGGAGATCAGGGACCTCCCCCCGCCCCAGGCGGCCCTTGTCGCCCGAGAGGTGCTCAGCGGCGTCACGGGAACAAGACGGGACATGGTCCTCCTCAACGCCGCCTGCGGCCTCATCGCCTACGGAGAGGCGGACGACCTCGACGTCGCCATCAGGAAGTGTGAGAGGGCCATCGACTCCGGGATGGCGCTGGCCAAGCTGGAGGCGTACATCGCCCGCAGCAACGCCGTCCGGTCGAGCTGATAACATGGTCGATCAACTTGAACGCCTAGTGGAGAACGCCCGCGGTCTTGTCGCCGACGGCTATTACGATCGCGCCGGTCCGCTTTCGCCCGGCCCGTCCCTGGCCGGAGCGCTACGTTCGTGTCCCGGGTTTCCCATCATAGCCGAGGTGAAGATGTCCTCCCCCTCGCTGGGGAACATCTCACCCCACGGGCCGCAGAGGCTCGTCCGCGACTACGTCGGCGCCGGTGCTGCGGCCATCTCGGTCCTCACCGAACCGAACCGGTTCCGGGGTTCCCTCGACTCCCTGCTACTGGCCTCGGCCGAGAAGGTGCCGCTCCTGATGAAGGACATCATCGTGTCAAGCGAGCAGATACGCGCGGGAGCGACCAGGGGCGCGAGCGCGGTACTGCTCATAGAGGGGGCGTTCAACGGCCCTTCAGGGCACAGGGAGAGGGACCGGCTCATCGCCTATGCCCACAAGCTTGACGTGGAGGTCGTACTGGAAGCGGGCAGGCGCGATGAGATCGACGGTATTCTGGGCAGCGATGCCGACATCCTCGGGCTCAATCAGAGGGACCTCAGGTCGCTTGACATCGACACGGGGATGGGGGCGAGGCTCCTTCCCGATCTGGCGGGCGACGGCCGTCCGGTGGTGGTCATGAGCGGGATAGGCTCCCGCGAGCAGGTCAAGGCCCTGAGGGATGCGGGCGCCGACGCGATACTTGTCGGGACATCCCTGTCTTCCTCACCGGACCCGGGGGCCAAGCTCAGGTCCATGGCGGTGCCGAGATGACCAGGGTCAAGATCTGCGGCATGATGCGTCCCCAGGACGTGGAGGCGTCCTCGGACGCTGACTACCTCGGATTCGTGGTGAACACCGGCACACGCCGCTCTCTTACTATCGAGAAGGCGAGGGAGCTGATGTCAACGTGTTCCGTCCCCAGGGTGGTCGTGGTGACCGATACGGACGCCGAAGCGCTTTCAGAACTGGTATCGGCACTCGAGCCGGAGGTGCTGCAGATCAGCGCTGCCGTTAGCGAGGGAATGCTGAAGAAAGTGAAGGATGATACCGGCTGCGAGCTGTGGGCGGTCGTTCATGTTGGAAACGGGAACGAGGAAGCTCGAGTACGCATGGTCAAGGACGTCGCCGACGCCGTGGTGTTCGACACCTATTCCCCGGCCGGCGGAGGTGCAGGCGCTGCCCACGACTGGAGCGCGAGCTCGAGGCTGAAAACCATCACAAAGTCAAGGCCGGCCATACTGGCCGGCGGACTGGACAGCGATAATGTTGAATGCGCCATTAGAGCCGTAGATCCGTTCGCCGTGGACGTGTCAAGCGGCGTCGAGGTGAATGGCGCAAAGGACCCCGGGCGGATCAGGGATTTCATCAGGAAGGTGAGAAGATGCCATTGAACGAGGACAGGACCAGGTTCGGCGAGTTCGGAGGACAGTACGTCCCCGAGATACTGATGCCCGCCCTGGAGGAGCTTGAGGAAGCGTACGAGTCGGCGAAGAACGACCAGTCGTTCCAGGAGCAGCTCCGGTGGTACATGCGCTACTACGGGGGCAGACCGACCCCTCTATACTATGCCAGGCGCCTCACCGAGAGGTGCGGCGGCGCCAAGATATACCTCAAGAGAGAGGACCTCTGTCACGGTGGCGCACACAAGTTCAACAACGTCATGGGGCAGGCGCTGCTGTGCAAGCGCATGGGAAAGGAGCGCGTCATCGCCGAGACGGGCGCGGGACAGCACGGAACGGCCACGGCGATGGCCGCCGCGGTCCTGGGCCTCAAGGCGGAGATCTACATGGGCACCGAGGACATCGAGCGGCAGAGGATGAACGTCTTCCGCATGAAGCTCATGGGCGCCAAGGTCCATCCCGTCGAGTCCGGCTCCAGGACCCTCAAGGACGCCCTGAACGAGGCGTTCCGCGACTGGGCCGCTTCCGTGGAGAGCACCTACTACCTGATCGGCACGGCGGCCGGACCTCATCCATATCCCAAGATGGTCCGCGACTTCCAGAGCGTCATCGGCAATGAGATCCGGACCGATCTGCAGGAGATGGAGGGAAAGCTTCCCGATCTCCTCGTTGCATGCGTGGGCGGCGGCTCCAATGCCATCGGCACCTTCCATCCGTTCATCGGCGACAAAGACGTCGGCCTCCTGGGGGCCGAGGCGGCCGGTTCCGGCATCGGCACCGGCAGGCATGCCGCCTCCTTGAGCGGCGGGGAGATCGGCGTCCTGCATGGCTGCCGGTCCTACCTGCTCCAGGACAAGGACGGCATGATCAAGGACACCTATTCCATCTCGGCGGGGCTCGACTACCCCGGGGTCGGCCCGGAGCACTCCATGCTCAAGGACATCGGCCGGGCCGAATACGTCGGTGTTACGGATGAGGAGGCACTGAGCGCGTTCCGCACGCTTAGCGAGATAGAGGGCATCATCCCCGCGCTCGAGTCGGCCCATGCGGTCCATGCAGGCATGGAGAGAGCGAAAGGAATGGACAAAGACCAGATCGTGGTCATCACCGTCTCCGGCCGCGGGGACAAGGACCTGGAGACCGTAATCGGGCTGTTGGGGGAAGAGGCATGAGCCGCATATCCGAACGCCTGGGGGGCGGCGGCTTGATATGCTACCTTACAGCGGGCTTTCCTGCCGAGGGGAGGAACATCGACTACATCATGGCCTGCGTCGAGGGCGGGGCCGATGTGATCGAGATCGGCGTTCCCTTCTCGGACCCGGTGGCCGACGGCAGGGTCATCCAGTTCACCTCGCAGAAGGCCTTGGAGAACGGGACCACTCCCGTGAAGGTGTTCGATCTCGTGAGGAGCGTCCGCTCCCGCACGGACGTCCCCATCGTGCTGATGGGATACTACAACCCCATCTTCCGAAGGGGCGAGGAGAGGTACGTCAGCGAGGCCAGGGCGTCCGGGGCGGACGGCCTCATCGTCCCAGACCTTCCGATGGAGGAGTCCGCTTCGCTGGAGAAGCACTGCTCCACCGCTGGCATAGACCTTATCCAGTTGGTGGGGCCGACCACCTCCGAAGAGAGGATGGGACGGATCGCCCAAAGGTCCTCCGGCTTCCTTTATCTGGTCAGCGCTCTAGGCACGACAGGTGCCAGGAGGGAGACCTCTTCCTCGATCGGCGAGCTGATATCCCGGGCCAAGAGGGCGGCCGGGCCTCTCCCCGTATCGGTCGGTTTCGGCATCTCCAGGCCGGATCATGTGAGCGAGGTGCTATCTGCCGGCGCGGACGCGGCCATCGTGGGAAGCGCCATTCTGCAGAGGATCATCGACGGTGACGGCCCTGAGAAGGTCGGCGCTTTCGTACGCTCTCTGAAGGAGGCTGCCGATGCGGCGGTCCGGAAGTGATGGTTAGAGCGGCCCTGCGGTGTCTATGGGCTCCAAGAGCTCGACGGTGCTGAGACTTTAAGCAACGTCATGTAGGGGCATGGCCCCAGGCCGAGCTTCTCATCGAGCTTGCGGACGTCCTTTCCTGCACCTCATCACGCGCTCTCTCTATCGGAAGAGGTCATCATTGATTGCGGACGGTTAAAGAGCAAAACGACAATGCTCACTCGATCAAACTGAGGATCTGCTCGATAAGCCGTTCCACCTCATCTAGGGACAAACGGCCGTAGAAGTCAACGGCATCGACGTCCTTGGCGACCTCGCTCAAGCAAGCGATCGAAAACGGGAACATGTGCAATCTTTCCCCCAGCCAATATAGGTCCACCTCACGGCCGCCCGCGCCAGGATCGATAAGGGCCAGGATGTCAGCACGGTCCTTCCTCAGTTTGCCCCGCTCCCATTCAGGGTCATCGGAAGTCTCGACAATTATCCGATGATTGCGGTCCCATGCTGCTTTCAGCTTTAGCAGGAGCAGGACCGTCCGCTGCGGCACGGCGATGGAAAGACCGCTGCCAATATCCCTGGGTTCGGTCCGTCCATCTAGGACATCGTACCGGATGGAGCGGTCCAACCCCTCGAAGGGATCCTCCCGCTCCCGATTGCCAAAATCGATGATGATGTACTTTCCGGATGGAGCGAGCTTTTCCACCCGCTTGGTGTCGACCAGGTTCCGAGCTCTGACAAACCCGCGATCCTCCACCAAATGGTTCTTCAGGCTGTTTCGGGTCCTTGCATTGGTTATTAGATCTATGTCGACGGACCCATACCAGGGGTTGTACGAATGGACCGCCTAGCCTCCGATGAGGACCGTTATTGGAGAGGTCACCACCTCCCGGCCCTGCAAAAAGCGAGCAATCGCCTGAAGTTCCTCCTTGGAACTCTCGATTATGGTCCTGAAATCGTCATAACTTGTCAAGGGCGGTCACCATGGCCTTGGTCATATCCCTCCCCTTGTATCCCAGGCCGGCCAGGTCCAGTAAGGTCTGTGAGGGGGAGGTCACCCTGATTCCACCAATGATCTGTGCTCCGCTGAACATCTCCCGGTCGGGGGCCATCACCTGTATCCTGATCCCAGGGCCCTCCGTGCGAGGACTTAACCGACCGAGCGCTTCGTTCATATCGTCTTTGTCGATGTACACCTGCAGGGAATCGAAGCGAACGCTTTGCCCCATATACTGGGTTCCAGCCATGTAACATGCGAATGCATGGGGGACGTTCTCGCCATCAAAGATCGCGGTCAACTCCCTCGCCACCTCAAATAGATTCTTGCCTAGTATGGTCAGTTCCTTTACGACAAGGGTCTGAGTCGGCCGCTCCCAGGCCACTCCGTTGAGAAGCTTGTCGATATCCACGATGGAGACCTGGTTCCCGTTCCTCTTGGCTATCCCGTGCGCGATCAGATCGGTGATCGTGGAGTGGGTCCAGCCATATGACACCCCTTGAGTCAGGGATAAGTTCCTGATCGAGCTTGTTTTAATCCGGATGAGGCCTGAGACCACCTTCCACGACTTCTCCGATGTGACCTTCATCGGGGCATGGACCGATCTTTCACTCTGTTCAGTCAGCTTGACACCCCTGGGGACCGTCAAAACGAAGATGTCCATCCTTTTGGCCAGCTCATCTAGATGAGGAGGCAGATATTTGGTGACGAGAACGAATCGCGGTTCAGACCGGTTCTCATCCTCACTGCTTGCATTTGCATAGTCATTATACAAATTGATGAGCGCCAAAGCCTCCACGGTGGCGCGTGGCTTTATCAAGATTAGATACGTGACCTGTCGGGCTTTATCTTCGATGGCCATATCGAATAGATGGTCCCTCCAGTGAGGATGGGGATCGATTTCTGCTCCCTCATCCATCCCGAGTCTGGTCTTTAGGTACATCCCCAGGTCGATTTCGTCCACCATTGATCCTATATCGGTAATAACTGATATGTATTAATACATATCACTGATACATATCGCAATAGGCAGATATGAATACATAACTATCACCGACAGTATGAACTGAGTTAGATACGGACCAATGACTTTGACCCGAGCGTGATGTGACCCCAGCTTCTGACACTGCCAGACTCTTGAACACGGCCGAGTGGCGTCTTAGTACCAAGTGGCCAGTACGCCCGCATCGCGCACTCGTACCATTCGGTATCCCACCCGGGAAAGTATATTGTCGCCCCGCCCCCAACTTGAAAAGGCCCATCAGTTCAATCGAGGTGGTGCTGGATTGTCAAAGATCGTTCATTTCGAGATCCCCGCAGAGAACCCGGAGAGAGCGGTGGAGTTCTACGAGAAGGTGTTCGGCTGGAAGATCGAGAAGTGGGACGGGGCGATCAACTACTGGCTTGTGACCGCGGGCGAGGACGAGGAGCCTGGCATCAACGGCGCGATACATGGGAACGAGAATTTTCGGTCGGTGGTCAACACCATTGCCATGGATTCGGTCGATGAAATTCTGGAGAAGGTGGTGCAGGCGGGAGGAAAGGTACTGATTCCGAAAGGAGCGGTTGCCGGGTTGGGATATGTGGCCTTCGCCGAGGACACTGAAGGCAACGCGTTCGGGATGCTGCAGGGCGATCCTTCGGTCGAGTGAATAACGGCGGCGCCAGGAGGTCCGGCGAAATCTAATAATGGGTCCGAGGCATTGTACGTGTCGGCGCATATCATGGTCGATTATGGAAGCGAAGAACGGCAGGAGAAAAGGGAGAACCTCTACTCCAAGGTGCTCAGGCTCCCGGACCTCGTCTCATACCAGGACGGGACGGTGGCGAGCAGGATGCTCATCAACAAGAAGGCGGGGAGCGTCACCATATTCTCGTTCGACGAGGGCGAGGGGCTATCGGAGCACACTGCGCCGTACGACGCGGTGGTCACCATCCTGGACGGTGAGTGCGAGGTGTGGGTAGAGGGAAAGACGTTCCAGGTGAGAACGGGGGATACTATCATCCTACCCGCCAACAAGCCGCATGCCCTCAGCGCCGTGACGAAATTCAAGATGACCCTGACCATGATAAGGGAGTGAACCATGAGCTCCGATGACAAGGAAGGCAACTACTGCAGCATTTGCGGAGGCATCTCTCCGGGCAAGGTCACGGTAAAGCAGATATCCATCAATGGGAAGCTGATCGGCATCGACAGCCTGGACAGCATCGTGGCGGAGGTCAGAGCACTGAACCTGTCGGACGACGTTGCTATCGCCGAAGAGCTGCTGAAAAGGGTCAAGAAGACCAATTATGTTCCCACCCTCAGGTCGAAGGATTACAGCGAGGCACTGTTGAAGGAATACAAGAACGGGGTATGAACAGTGCTCGACCGATGTCCCGGCTCCGCCAACCTTCGTACTCCGACCCTGTCGATAAAGAAGTGCCCGGAATGCGGCCACGACGTCGAACTGTTCTCCAGCGATACCAAGGTGGCGTGCGACAACTGCGGCTTCGTGGTGTACAACGACATCGCCAGCTGCGTGCAGTGGTGCGAGCATGCCAAGGAATGCCTCGGAGAGGAAGAGTACAAGAGGTTGGTCGAAAAGAAGGACGAATGAGCGCCCGATCAAGGACGATGATCGAGGATTACGTCCAGACGGCGGCCTGACCGGCTACATCTAATACTTACTCCTCCCAGACCTCAAACATGATGCAGGAGACCCTCGAAAACAAGCGTCTGATGATAACGCTCGACGACGCATGGAACAACCAGGATTGGGGCACTTTCAATGAGCGTCATGCTGATAATGCTGAGATCTACTGGCCCGGACAGCCGGAGCCGACCCGTGGACGGGAGGCGCACGTAGCCGAGTCAAAAGAGTTCTTCAAGACTTTTCCTGACAACCATATCGCCAACGATCCCTACAAGATCCTGATCGCCGAGGTCGACACCACGTGCTCGATCGCCGAGTTCACCGGGACCATGAAGGGGCCGCTGAAGAATTCCGACGGCGGCGTGACACAGCCGACCAACCGGCCCTTCAAGCTGGAGTTCTGCACCGTCGCCACCTGGAAGAACGGCGAGATCGTGGAGGAGCGGCTGTTCTACGACCTGGTCGGTATGATGAAGCAGCTCGGCATCCAGTGAGTCTGCGCGGTCGATGGTTTGCCACGAAATGGAGCGATATGCTCGACGGCAGTCCATCGACCATACAAGTCTCGGTCACGGACCCGGCGTTCCTCGCATCCTTGATATAACTGGCGAGGTCAATCAATTCCGATGGACATGACAGTCACGACCACCATAGGCAGGGTGAAGCATCTCAACCCTGACAGCATGATGAAGAGTCCGGCGTTCTCACAGGTCATCGAGGTCTCCGGCAACGCCAGGACCATCTACATCGCAGGGCAGAACGCGGTGGACCGCATCGGAAGGGTCGTAGGGGTGGGGGATATTGGGAAACAGGCCGAACAGGTCATGAGGAACCTCAAGGCCGCACTGTATTCGGTCGACGCTGACCTGCAGGACATCGTCAAGATGACCATCTATATCGTTCAGGGCCAGCCTCTCGAACCGGGCTACGAAGCGTTCCTACGGGCCTGGGGGAACCGGGAGGAGCCGCCCACCATATCAACCATCTTCGTGGCCGGACTGGCCAGGCCAGAGGTCCTTCTGGAGATCGACGCCATAGCAGTGGTGCCATCGTAGACGCCGTATCGCTCATACGATACCGATTAATACCAGGGGCGGACAGTTGAACTTGATGCGATGGAGGGCAGCGCTCGCCGCAGTGATCGTTCTCCTTACGGCCATTATATCAGCCGCCGTGTTCATGAACTTGCTCGAGCTGGGCTCGTTCGCCGGCCCCTATCGGCTCAGTCACTGGGCATCGTGGGCCGGAACGCTGTTCATCGCCATCTACGCACCGGCATATCATGTGCTCAAGCGCGCACGACCCGAAAGCGCCAAGCTGTTCCTCGATATCCACTCCTTCGGATTCCTGATCTCCTTCCTCCTGATATCGATCCACTTCGCCGGCCAGCTGAGCCGCCCTCCTCAAGCCTATCCAGAGCTGGGAGAGGGCATCGCGCTATACATCACCATGGTGCTGCTGGTAGCGACAGGCCTCCTGCAGCGGTTCGCCGCGTCCAGGCTTGGGTCGAAGGGGCGATATACCTCTCGCACCAACCGGGCGGTGCACGTCAGCCTGATCTCCGCGTTCTATGTGATCATCGTCGTGCATGTGCTGCTCGGCTTGGGGATCATCTAGGTCAGGCGAGACCTTATCGCGCAGCGTTACTTGGGCCTCTTCGGCTGGACGATCTCCCTCAGGCGCGCGATCTCCAGCTCCTGTATCTCGTCCACCGACCTCTTTCCTCCGCTCTTGACGATCTTAACGACCTCGCTGGATGGGTTGGTGAGAACGAAGAGATTGATGCTCTTCACCGTCCCGTCCTTGAACTTGTATCTGAACGATAGCGGAAGCCGGCTGTTCTGCATGAACTCGCTGATGCTCAGCTCCTGATCGATGTCCTGGCCATCAAGGAGGTGCAGGCACATCTCCAACGGGTACTTGCCGAACGCCACGACGTTCAGGTGCGCCGCGCCCAAGTGCCTCAGTTCGTCTACGAGATGCGCCTCGCATCTGGTGGCGGCCTTCCTCCATTCCTCGTTGATATCCCTGTCGCCGTTCAGCGGGACGCACTTCAGGGCATGCGTCCAATACACCCTGCTGGAGCTTGGATCGAACCTGCCGAAGATCTCACGGACCTTCGAGAGGGGGCCGACGTCCCTCAGCTCGGCTGGTGAGGCGTCATTCTTGCCGCATAATGATGCAAGCCGACTGGCAGCCTCATCGCCCGAGGCAAGAGAACGCAGCCGGTGGCCCGGTTCCTGCGAGACGATGACCACGTCCACCTGTCCGGCATGCGCGCTGCGGCCGAACATGACGGGCATCTTGTCGCTGTTACGGGGGCACCCGGGACACTGGCCCCTGACATTCTGGACGATGCCGTCCCATCCCGCTGCGTAGTCGTTCGCCATGGGGGCGTATTGGTGAACGGGATAAAACCGTTTCACCGCGGTGAGGTCGCGGACAGGGGCGACCGCACCCTAGCATGGGGCGGTCAGAGGAGCCTGTCACCGGCCTTCGGACCGGACTTGCAGTCGAAGACGCCGGTCACCTTCATCACGATCA
>ENA-UOOM01002105-UOOM01002105.1-fermentation-metagenome-genome-assembly--contig:-NODE-2105-length-17142-cov-10.334992_pt1 | contig 17142 bp, 16 predicted proteins | sample MGYA00245781_ERZ724031 | MGnify/ENA primary metagenome ERZ724031 (study PRJEB28704, sample SAMN03018317) | fermentation metagenome | biome: anthropogenic terrestrial biome; feature: soil... | reverse complement strand
AAGATATAAAAGAATGTCCAAAAAACGATGAATTATAAAGCCTGAATGATGAATGACGCCTGCTGAATGATGAGGGATACATTTTTTATCCGTTCTTTTTATTTTGCTGCTGCGGTTGACCGTAACGCTTTTTTGTGTAAATTTGTGTCGATATTGTAATTCGAAATAGGAACCCTTAAAACGATAAAGATGGGAAAAGTAGTGATTATAGGCGCCGGAGGCGTGGGTACGGTCGTTGCTAATAAAGTGGCACAAAACAAGGAGGTCTTCACCGACATCGTGTTGGCCAGCCGCACGAAAAGCAAATGCGATGCCATTGCCCAGGATGTGAAGCGCCGCACGGGTGTAACGATTCAAACGGCGCAAGTAGATGCCGACCGTGTACCGGAATTGGTGAAGTTATTTAACGAACTTAAGCCCGACCTCGTGATTAATGTCGCATTGCCCTATCAGGATCTAACTATTATGGATGCCTGCCTGGAATGTGGCGTCAATTATCTCGATACGGCCAATTATGAACCGAAAGACGAAGCTAAATACGAATATAGATGGCAATGGGCCTATCGTGACCGTTTCGAGAAAGCCGGCCTTACGGCTATCTTGGGATGCGGATTCGATCCGGGGGCGACCAGTGTTTTTACCGCTTATGCCGCAAAGCATCATTTCGATGAAATACACCACTTGGATATTGTGGATTGTAACGCGGGGGATCACGGCAAGGCCTTTGCAACCAATTTCAACCCGGAAATCAACATCCGCGAGGTGACACAAAAAGGAAAGTATTACGAAAACGGGCAGTGGATCGAAACCGAGCCGCACGAAATTCACAAACCCTTGAATTATCCCGAAATCGGACCTAAGGAATCGTATGTGATTTATCACGAAGAGTTGGAATCGCTGGTAAAGAATTTCCCCACGTTGAAGCGCGCCCGCTTTTGGATGACTTTCGGACAGGAATATCTCACCCATCTGCGTGTGATACAAAATATCGGAATGGCGCGTATTGACGAAGTCGAATATAACGGCCAGAAGATCGTGCCTATCCAGTTCCTGAAAGCGGTGCTCCCTGATCCCGGAGAACTGGGAGAGAATTATACGGGTCAGACGTCCATCGGTTGCCGCATACGGGGCATCAAGGATGGTAAAGAGCGCACCTATTATATTTACAACAATTGCAGTCACGAAGAGGCCTACAAGGAAACCGGAGCTCAGGGCGTAAGCTATACCACCGGTGTACCGGCTACTATCGGGGCCATGATGTTCATGCAGGGACTTTGGAAAAAGCCCGGCGTGTGGAATGTGGAAGAGTTCAATCCCGATCCGTTCATGGAGCAATTGAACAAACAAGGGCTTCCATGGCACGAGTTGTTCGATATCGATTTGGAAGTATAAAAAATAAGTGAGAGCCTTGCAACATGTTTGCAAGGTTTTTTTTAATTTTGTCGTTAAAAATCATCCTTCTTAAAAAATAAGTAATGAAACCGAAAAGTTTGGTCCATATAGGCGACTACGATAAAGAAGATATCCTTCGGATATTGGAAAGCGCCAAGACCTTTAAAGAAAACCCCAATCGTGATTTGCTTCAGCGCAAAGTGTGCGCCACCCTCTTTTTCGAACCGTCTACGCGCACGCGCTTGAGTTTCGAAACGGCGGTGAATCGTTTGCGCGGACGTATCATCGGCTTTTCCGATGCGGCGACCAGCAGTTCATCCAAAGGAGAGTCGTTGAAAGATACCATTATGATGGTCAGCAATTATGCCGATCTCATCATTATGCGCCATTATTTGGAAGGGTCGGCGCGTTATGCATCCGAAATATCGCCTGTCCCCATTATTAACGCCGGAGACGGATCCAATCAGCACCCTACGCAAACCTTGCTCGATTTGTTTACGATTTATGAAACGCAAGGAACGTTGGAAAACCGCACCATCACCATTGTCGGAGACCTGAAATATGGACGGGCGGTGCATTCGTTGATTCAGGGATTGTCGCATTTTCATCCTTCGTTCAATTTTGTCACTCCCGAAGAATTGCAGATTCCCGAGAAGTATAAGACGTTTTGTGAGGAAAAGGGTATTCCCTATAAAATGTTTTCCGATTTTTCGCCCGAAACGATCAATATGGCGGATATTCTTTACATGACGCGTGTTCAGAAGGAGCGCTTCACGGATTTAATGGAATATGAGAAGGTGAAAAATGTATATGTCCTTCGTAATATTATGTTGAAGGATTCGAAAGAGACTCTGAAAGTGCTTCATCCGCTGCCTCGTGTCAAGGAAATCGACCAGGATGTGGATACCAACCCTAAAGCGTATTATTTCCAGCAGGCAAAGAACGGTATGTTTGTCCGTCAGGCGGTCATTTGCGATTTGCTGGGATTGGATGTAGATTGATAAGAGATTGAAAGAAGATTGATGTAGATTGAAAAGAAAAAATAATGAGAAAAGAATTACAAGTAGCAGCGCTCGAGAACGGAACGGCGATCGATCATATCCCGTCCGAAGAAGTGTTTAAAGTGGTTTCTTTGCTGCAACTGCAAAAATTGACCAACCGGATTACGATCGGAAATAACCTGAGTAGTAAAAAAATGGGTACGAAAGGGATTATAAAAATCGCCGATAAGTTTTTTGAAGAAGACGAGATTAATCGCATCGCCTTGGTGGCCCCCAAAGTGAACCTGAATATTATTAAAAACTTCGAAGTCGTAGAGAAAAAAAACGTATCTTTGCCCGATACGATTACCGGGATTGTTAAATGCAACAATCCGAAGTGTATTACCAATAATGAGCCTATGCAAACGTGGTTTCATGTCATCGACAAAGAAAACGTGGAATTGCAGTGCCATTATTGCGAATCGAAAATTAAAAAGGAAGATATCACGTTAGTATAATGAAGTTAGATTGGAAACCGGGGACGATGATTTATCCGCTTCCGGCCGTAATGGTCAGTTGCGGCGCTACAGCCGAAGAACAGAATATCTGTACGGTCAGTTGGGTGGGGACTCTTTGCACGAATCCTCCCATGGCCTACATCTCGTTACGTCCGGAGCGTTATTCCTATTCTATTATTAAACGGACGGGCGAGTTTGTCATCAATCTGACTACTGAAGATCTTGCACGAGCTACCGATTGGTGCGGTGTACGTTCCGGCAGGGATTATCATAAATTTGCCGAAATGCATCTGACTCCCGGTAAAGCTTCGGTGGTGGACGCCCCGATTATCGAACAGGCTCCCTTGAGCATTGAATGCCGCGTGAAAGAGATTGTTCCGCTCGGATCGCACGATATGTTTATTTCTGATGTGGTAAATGTATTGGCCGACGACCGATTTTTTGATAAAAAAACCGGCAAGTTTGATCTCAAAGCAGCTCGTCCACTCGTGTATGTGCATGGCAATTATTACGGGTTGGGCGATCACATAGGTAAGTTCGGTTGGAGCGTACGGAAAAAACCAAAAGCGAAAGCGTTAAACATCAGACGTTAAACATCAGACGTTAAACATTAGACATTAGACGTTAGACTTTTAAACTTTCGACATACTTTTAGACAATTACTGCCAACGATTAGAAAAGACAATTATGCCCGTTAATTTACCCGATAGCCTCCCCGCAATAGAAATGCTGAAAAAAGAGCATATTTTTGTGATGAACGAACTCCGTGCGGCCACACAAGATATTCGCCCGTTGAAGATAGCAATTCTTAATTTGATGCCGATAAAGATCAATGCGGAGACGGACCTCGTTCGGTTGCTGTCTAATTCTCCCTTACAGATTCAAATCGATTTCATTCAATTGGAATCCCATGTCTCGAAGAATACGCCGTTAAACCACTTGATGGAGTTTTATAGACCTTTTTCTTCGGTTAAAGACCTATTTTACGACGGATTTATCGTAACGGGGGCGCCTGTAGAACTCCTGCCTTTCGAGCAAGTGAACTATTGGCCCGAACTGATAGGTATTTTCGATTGGGCCCGCACGCATGTCACGTCAACCTTCTATATTTGTTGGGGAGCACAGGCGGCACTCTATCATTTTTACGGCATTCAAAAGCATTTATTGGAAAAAAAACTGTTCGGCGTTTTTAAACATACGCTCACCGATGCTACGTTTCCTTTATTCCGCGGATTTGACGAGGTTTTTTATGTGCCGCACAGCCGCCATACGACGGTGCTTGCTGAAGAAATCGAGAAGAATCCTTCGCTTAAAATTTTGTCTGAATCGGATGAAGCCGGAGTTTATATCGTATGCTCCCGCGGGGGGCGTGAATTTTTTGTCACCGGGCATTCGGAGTATGCCCCCCTGACATTGCATGCCGAATATCTGCGAGATGTGAATAGAGGATTAGATTCGGTAGAGATGCCTAAAAACTATTATCGTGATGATAATCCTGAAAATCCGCCCATCGTACAATGGCGTAGCCATGCGAATCTATTATTTGTCAATTGGCTGAATTATTTTGTTTATCAGCAAACACCATACAATATCCGCCGGATTCAGGAATTGGGAGATTTGTAAACCGTCTTTTGCTCCCCGAATCTTACCACAAATGACTTTTTGTATATAAAAGCGGATGGATTAAGGTGTTTTTTTGATGAGCTCCTCGTGATGATCGATAATGGAATTTACGTCGTCCCATTTATCGTCTCTCGTTTTGCTACTTGTTATCACCATATCCAACGTACAAGCTTTCAATCCATACTTGTCCGCTACATACAACACCGCCAAGTCCCGGCTTTGAAACTCTGATTTGAGCTTCCGGATTTCATTCACCGCTTTTTCTACTTTTTCTACATATTCCAAACTTACACTCATGTTACGATAAAGACAAAGAACATTCTGTTTTTAAATTATTTATCACGAAAGGCCCCTAATATAGTTGTTTTTATTGATAAATGCAAATCTTTTTTATAATAAGCTGTCTTCGCAGACGATTCAAGGGGATTCTATAAACGAATGATGATGTCCCATTATCGTTTCATCATGATAGATATCCGGTTTCGCCTATTCCTCTTTCTGTTTCTTCCATATCTGGTAAGAATTAACAAGATTCTGCCATAAAGCATATAGACCGGGCCCCAGAGAAGCTATCGGATTGAGATAAGCCTGCGTCATCCAAATGGCCAAGACGGTGTTTTTTTGTCCCAATCCCTGTCCTCCCGCGATAGTCTTGTCGAATTTAAAGCCGATCTTGCGTCCCGTAAAAAATTGCAGCAGACAAATAATCAAAGCCGATATGCCGATGAGTATCTCCAATAGGTAATTATCGCTGCCTTGCGCGACTACAAATCGCGTCACGTTGGCTATGACGATGGTAAGCGTTATTCCCCAAAGATAAAAAGAAACTATTTGTGCCGATCGAATTTTTTCGTGTGCTTTGGGTGATATTTTTTTCAGTGTGATTGCCGCCGCGAAAGGCAGGATGAGTACAGGCATCACGCGCTGAAAGATATACCAAAAGGTCGGGAAGAAAGGAGCTGTTTCGTTGGTATTTCCGATGAACGTCAAGATAAAAGGGGTGATGAAGGCCGTTGAAAGATTGCTGATAATCGAGTAAGAAGCCACTGTCGATATGCTTCCGCCCAAAATACCCGCAACTACCGGCGCCGATGTTGCTGTCGGTGCGAGGATACACATCAGGGCCGCTTGTGCCAGTATGCGGTTTACCGGCAACAGCAAAAGATATACGGCAATGCTGCCGATATATTGTATGGACAATAAAAGATAATGGAACTTACTGAGATGTATATCCATCCACGAGATGCGTGTGTAGGTGATAAACAGCATCACCGCCAAAGAATACGGAATGATAGCGAAAAGGTGGGATAACGGCTTGTATAATGTTATCCCGATGACCATTGCGATGATCAGCAAATATTGTTGTAAAATCTTTTGCAATGTTTCTTTTTTAATATAGGCCTGTTCTGTGGCTTATTATACGAGCTTTCGCTTTTTGTTATTCGTCTTGAGCGTCTTGTCCGTAATAATTTCCCGGATTCGTAGAAGTGTTCGAGTTCCGTAATTTATCGTTGAAGTTGATGTCGATATTCCAGAGTTTCCGATCCAACACCAAATCATCGACAAATTTCGATATCTCGGGAATGAATTCCCTCATGGGATAAGAGGATACATCATGCCCTATATTTTCCATACTGTAAAATACATACGGATATCCGTGCTTTTTGAAATGGGCCGCTAACGGTTTAGAACCGAACATACCCATTCGAAAGAATCGGATCTGGTTGTAAGGAACCAGTTTATCGGCGCTTCCGTGAAAAAAGAGGGTAGGGGCCGGAGGAATAGTATAGGTGGGAAATCCTTCGGTACTGAAAATGGCTCCTGCCAATGAAATCACGCCTGCATAACGGAAATCACGGGGAAGTAGTTCGGCCGAAGGCTTATTGTTTCGTTTTTCGTAATCGGCTTGTAAAACGGTAATCGCTCCGGCGCTTGATCCGCTGATGATGATGCGTGTCGTATCGATATTCAGTTCTGTAGCATGTTGCAGCAGGTACTCCGTAGCCGAATACAAGTCGGAGACGGCCAGGGCAATGGCGTTTTGTATCGGCTTGGTATTAAAGAGCCCGGGAGCTTTCTTCACTCCCTTCATGCCTAACCGGTAATCGATGGAAACCACTTTAAAACCTTTGTCGACAAAATGCCCGAAGAACGCGTCGTATTCTTTTCCTTCACGTGAACCCGCCATAAATCCTCCCCCGAAAACAAACATCAGGCAAGGCTGAGGATTTGAAAAAACCGAATCGGAAGAGTGGATGTCCATCTTTAATTCTTGTCCGTCTTTTACGGCAAATAGTCTCGTTTCTTTTTGCGGAGTAACGGCAAAAAGAAAAAAAGGAAGCACGAATGCCAGTAGAGAGATGACTATTTTTTTCTCCTTGAGTATCATATGGAAATTTATTTTTCGATGAATTTTTTTATAATGCTTGCTGCTTTTTCTTTTGCTTCATCAAAGTTATCATTCGGAATAATCACATCGAATTTGGGGGCGAAACTCATTTCGTATTCGGCTTTTTGTAGTCTTGACTCGATCACTTCGGGAGAGTCGGTTCCCCGCTTTTCCAACCGTTCGCGCAAGGTTTCGATAGAAGGGGGCATGACAAACAAACTCAAAGCTTTTGACCCGTACATTTCTTTAATGCGCAGTCCTCCCATGCAATCTACATCAAAAACCACATTTTTATTTTCAGCCAGTTTACGATCTACTTCACTTTTAAGCGTTCCGTAAAACATATTGGGATACACTTCCTCGTATTCCAGAAACTCATGGTTCGAAATGCGTTTTCTGAACTCCTCGGGCGTCAGGAAATAATATTCTTTGCCATGTTGCTCTTCCCCTCGGGGCAGCCGGCTGGTCGCCGAAATAGAGAAATGAAGATTGGGTATTTCTGAAAGCAAGTGGCGTATAAGAGTCGATTTTCCAGAACCGGAAGGAGCGGAAAAAATGAGTAGCTTTGCCATATCGATAGGATGATTTATAGTACGTTTAGTATTTGCTCTTTTATTTGTTCCAGTTCATCTTTCATTTGCACAACGATTTGTTGCATTTCGGAGTGGTTGGATTTTGATCCCAGCGTGTTGATTTCGCGTCCCATCTCCTGGGCAATAAATCCCAATTTCTTTCCTTGCGATTTTCCGTCATGCAATGTCTTGATAAAATAATCCAAATGATTTTCCAGCCTGTTCCGCTCTTCGTTAATATCTAATTTTTCGATATAGTAAATCATTTCTTGTTCAAAACGGTTTTTATCGTAATCGATATTTTCCAGATTTGATAATCCGTCTTGTATCTTCGTCTTGATTTTTTCGACCCGTTCACTTTCGTATGGAAGTGTTTGCGCCAACAGTTGGCGGATATTTTCCACTTTTGTCAGGAGGATGTTTTCAAGCATCGTGCCCTCTTGCAACCGAAAAGCAATCACTTCGTCCAACGCAGAGTTTACCGCCTTTTCAATCGCGATCCATTCCGCATCATCCAACTCCTCCGTATCTTGTTTCATCACGTCCGGAAGACGCAGCAGAATGGAAAACCAATCTTCCGGCTCGGGAACATGCATTTCAGAAGCCAGGGTTTTTATTTCTTGCAGATATTGACTCAACACATGATGATCTATTTTCGAAGACACATCCTTCGAAATAACTTCCACATTAAACGTCAGGTCTATCTTTCCGCGTTCAAGCTTTTGCGAAAGATTGCTGCGCAACGCAATTTCTTTTTCTTTATAGATGCTCGGAATACGCGTGAACAGATCAAATTGCTTACTGTTCAACGTTTTTATTTCTATCGTAATTTTCTTTTTAGGAAGTTCGGCAATTGCTTTGCCATATCCCGTCATTGAATAAGTCATATCAATAATTTTTTACAAAGGTAAGCATTTTTTTTTAGCGGGGATGCCGCTTCGAGCGACGCCCTTAGTTGATAATAAAAAAACCGTCCTGTACGAACGGTTTTTTTTATTATCAAATTTCTGTAAGTTAATCTATCGATTCTTCATCATCGGTCGGAACGATCAACTTGTACCCTTTACCATGAATGTTGATGATTTCTACATCCGGTGCCGGTTTTAACAACTTACGCAATTTGGTAATGTATACGTCCATGCTTCGTGCATTGAAGTAGGTGTCTTCTTCCCAAATTTGTTTCAATGCCGTATTACGCTCCAGAATTTCGTTTCTGTTGGCACAAAGAAGCGATAGCAACTCCGACTCTTTCGTGGTTAGCTTGGTTTGCGCGCCACTGATTGTCAGAAGTTGTTTTTGTGTGTCGAACGTCAGTTCGCCGAAGCGGTATATCTGCTGCTCTTTCGATTTCTTGCCCCTCACGCGGCGGATAATAGCCTCGATGCGAAGAACAAGTTCTTCCATACTGAACGGCTTGGTGATATAATCGTCGGCTCCGGCTTTGAAACCTTCCAATACATCTTCTTTCAAGTTCTTAGCCGTTAAGAAGATTACCGGAATTTCGGGATTGATGGTCCTTATTTCTTTTACCAGCGTGATACCGTCTTTTTTAGGCATCATTACGTCTACGATACACAAGTCATACTTTGCCTTAACAAAACCTTTAAAGCCTGCGTCCCCATCAGGAAAAAGATCCGTGTCGAATCCTTTTGCCTGGAGGTATTCTCTGAGTAACATGCCAAGATTTTCATCATCTTCGCATAAAAAGATTTTCAATTTTTCGTCCATTTTATTTTTCTATTATTACAGGTAAACTAATTATAAACTTTGTTCCTTTGCCCAATTCACTTTCTGCATGAATTGTACCATTTAAATCCGTAACGATTTTTTTCACATAGGCCAATCCTAAGCCGAATCCTTTTACGTCGTGTCGGTTTCCGGTGGGAACGCGATAAAATCGATCGAATATTTTCTTTACATCCTCCTTTCTAATTCCTATGCCATTATCTTCAACACTAATCACCAGTTTGTTTCCCTCGTTTTTTGTCCGGATCATCAGCTTCGGATCAATATCGTTTCGTTTATACTTCAGAGCATTGTCCAGTAAATTGAACAAGACATTGGTGAAGTGCATCTCGTCCACTTCTATGGTCGAGTGTTCCGCTTGCAGATCGATGTCGAGTGTTCCGCCGAATTTTTCCACTTTCAAGGCATGTGTATTGGCAACCGTTACCACCAAATCGTTCGCATCGATTTTCTTCAATTTCAGCGTCGCCTTTTGTTTATCGAAAAGCGACATTTGCAACACTTTCTCAACCTGAAATCCCAGTCGTTTCGTTTCGTCATTAATAACCCCCGTCACGTGCCGGAATACTTCCGGCGATTTGGTGATCGACTCGTCTTTCAGCATTTGAGCGGCCAAAGATATCGTCGATACGGGCGTTTTCAACTCATGCGTCATATTATTGATGAAATCGTTTTTCATTTCTGACAGACGCTTCTGCCGGAAAAGAGTTACTATCGTATACACAAACGTTATCAACAAGATAAACGTGAACAGCAGGGATGGAATAAAAAAAGTAAGCTCACTATACACATAATCCTTCTTCGTTGGAAAATACACATACAACGAATTTAATTTTGCGGGTGGATCGTGGGGAAAAAGAATTTGCGAGTAAATAGCTTCTTTTTCCCTTTTGGAAAATCCGGGAGACGTATATACCACTCTATTATTGTAATCCTGAACCTGAAAACTATAGGGAACATTCAACCCGTTTGTCTGTAATTCATTACGAATATAGGAATCGAGTCGCCCAAAATCTACCCGTTGTTCGATCGGTTCGTTACTGGCCCGGTACATGATTTTGTAAATGACTTCTTCCAGCAACGACTTTTCATGCAAATAACGTTTCGATAACGATTGCTGCATATCATACTGCGTTTTCGGAATGGATTTTGCCCCCTGCTTGGGAGAGATGAAAATCCCGCTTTTCTTCGTTCCCGTTTGAGTGGTCGCTTCCTCGGAAATAGATTGCTCGATTCTTGTCTCGCTTCCATCCGGATGAGTGATGGTGGTGCTCGTACTTTCCTTCATATTGGATGATAGATGAGGCTGATTGTATTGTGAATATCGATTCTCCGATTCAATCATGTCTTCTTCCAAATACTGATAGGTTTGATCTTGTTCCAAATCTACCGAAACATCGTACAGGCTGCGCTTCACCATTTCGTCGAATTGTTGTGCTCTGATAGACATACTTGTTTTCATATATCGTACCTGCAAAAACAACAACGCAAAAAAAGCTATGAACATAACCAGGGCGAGTAGCCATATAGTCGATTTTTTCATACTCTTTTTCTTTTCTTACTTCCGTTTTTTGACCGTTATAATTTTAAAGATCGTTTTTTATATACTTTGATTTAACAAATAAACGACTTTTTTGTTTAACACTTCCTTTTAAAAATAGGAAAGAAGATAAAAATACCTCTTTTATAATGTTATTTAAGAGAATGGACGTAAGCTCTTCCGTTTTTTAAGACTTTTTTATTCGGGATTTTGCCCGGACAATGGGGGAGTAAGTGATACGTAGGTTCAACCGATTCTTTTCTTTCGAAAGAAGTCATTCACCACTTCTAATTGAGTTTGTTTTTTGCCCGGGTAAATCGACTCGCGTTTCTTGAAAACCCATGTTTTTTGCAACATATAATTGAAACCGACGGAAACAAATAAATCAACCGCGAGGCGTGTAATTTTGTAGTTAATGCCCAAAAAGGTTGTGAGTAGGAATGTTCCCAGAGATTTCAATAAAATACTATTTGTTGCAGTCGCTGAAAATTTAATTAGCTGGAGTCTCGTCGAACTTTCGTATTTCTCTTCTTTTGAATGGAACGTCCATTTCTTATTTAGAGAGAAATTGATAACAGCTCCGCACACGCCCCCTATAACGATGCCATAAAGGTAATGGAGTCCAAAGACTTCCGTAAAGAAAACCATTAACAGATAGTCTATGACTCCTCCGACAAACGCAGAGACCTGTGCTTTCGTAAAGATGAGAATTTGTTTAAGCATTTTCCCTCTGTCTGCTTCTTAATTCTTCTTCTTTTGCCTTTCTGTCTTGTGCGTCTGTTTCGTTAGCAAGCTTAAGCAACTTGCGTGCTTCTATTAAATTAGATATAACTAAAAATACACATGCCACAGAAGCCAAATAATGGATGGCACCCGGAATGAATACTTCCACTGTAATAATCGTGCCTAAAAGCAATCGGACTTCTGTCGGGCCGAAAATTCCCGAATCGATGGAATATTGTCCGCCTATCTTATATCGAAGTTGTGCGGTAATCATTTCCCATCCGTAAAGAACCACAAAAAGGAATCCGGCATATTTCCAAATTCCTTGCGCATAAATTGTATAACCTAACCCGATAAGGATGGTCCCGATCCAATCTACGGTAATGTCGAGAGAAAAGCCATACCATCTCCTCGGCTTATTCCGATAATAGGCCAGGCGTCCGTCGAGTGAATCGCCCACCCAATTAATGATAAAACCCAGTAAGGATAACAATAACCAGTATCGGTTGACAAACGCGCCTAAAATGAATGTGGAGGCAACTAATATGTTTCCGAAAAAACCGATTGACGTTAATCCGTCGGATGTGAGCCACGTGGGTACACGTTGTACTAAATAGGCAATTGTTTTCTGTTCCCCATTTCGAAGAACATTTGTTCGCTGGCGATCTTTTGCAATGATCTTTAGCGTTTTGTTCATTTTTTCCTTTTCTAGTGACATTTTATAACTCTTTGAATTCATGTAAACATATGGAAAGAATGTCTTATTTTCCGGATCCTTTTCAATTTCATTAGTATGCAAATGTACGGGATATATTTTATATTACGAAAATGTTGCGAATATTATATTGTTAAACTATATTAACATGCTCTTTTCGTTTGTTTTTCATTCTTATCCGTTTCCGCATTATGCAGGGAAATAAAAGACAAATCCGTTCATCGTATTTTAGTTTGAAGAATACATTCAATTGGCTTTGTTATCCTACACTTCCTTCAAGACTTATTTGTAATAACTTTTGTGCTTCTACCGCAAATTCCATGGGAAGCTTATTGACTACTTCTTTTACATAACCGTTTACAATCAGCCCTACCGCCTCTTCTTGTCCCAATCCTCGTTGATTACAATAAAAGATTTGATCTTCACTGATTTTCGAAGTTGTTGCTTCGTGCTCCAGAATAGCCGTTTGATTTTGAATGTCGGTATAAGGGAACGTATGGGCTCCGCAATGATCGGTGAGCAATAAACTATCGCATTGTGAGTGGTTTCGCGCATTCTCGGCTGACTTTGCCACTTTCACCAATCCCCGGTAACTGTTTTGGCTACTTCCTCCTGAAATACCTTTTGATACGATCCGGCTACGGGTGTTTTTACCCAGATGAATCATTTTAGTACCGGTGTCGGCTTGTTGAAAATTATTGGTAACGGCAACCGAATAGAATTCGCCGACCGAATTATCGCCTGCTAAAATACAGGACGGATATTTCCAAGTGATGGCAGAACCCGTTTCGACCTGCGTCCAAGAAATTTTGGAATTATCGCCTTTGCAAAGGCCTCGTTTCGTCACAAAGTTATAGACGCCTCCCTTCCCGTTTTTATCGCCCGGATACCAGTTTTGGACGGTCGAATATTTTACTTCGGCATTTTTGTGCACGATGATTTCGACAATGGCCGCATGCAATTGATTCTCATCACGCATAGGGGCCGTGCATCCCTCCAAATAACTGACATACGCATCATCATCGGCTACAATGAGCGTCCGTTCGAACTGCCCGGTATTGGCCGCATTAATGCGGAAATAGGTTGATAATTCCATCGGGCAACGCACCCCTTTCGGCACGTATACAAAAGAACCGTCGCTAAAGACCGCCGAATTAAGCGCAGCGTAAAAATTATCTTTATAAGGAACGACCGTTCCCAAATATTTTTTCACTAAGTCAGGATGATGAATGACCGCCTCGCTGAAAGAACTGAAGATAACCCCTTTCTCAGCCAAGACCTCTTTAAACGTTGTTTTTACCGATACGCTATCCATGACGGCATCGACCGCGACACCCGAAAGCTGCTTTTGTTCTTCGAGGGGAATACCCAATCTCTCGAAAGTTCTCAGTAACTCGGGATCGACCTCTTCAAGGCTTTTCGGCCCCGGCTTTTTGTTTCGGGGGTCTGCATAATAGATAATATCTTGAAAGTCGATCGGCGGAATATTCAGATGCGCCCAATGGGGTTGTTTCATTGTCAACCAATGACGATATGCTTTTAGTCGAAAATCCAAAAGCCATTCGGGTTCCTTCTTTTTTGCTGAAATAAGACGGACGACATCTTCATTCAATCCTTTTTCGATAATTTCCGTATCGACATTTGTAACGAAACCATATTTATATTCGCTGTTCGTCAGCTCATTTAATATCACATCTTGTTCTGATTCTTGCATAGTTTTTACGTCTGTGACCGGTAAAGGTCGTTGTACACTGATAACCTAAAGCCCGATAATATCATCCGGGTTATTGGTTGAATAACAAAGCATCGGTATATTTTGTTTATTCGCAGCATTTGTTTGTGCAAAGGTAAAGTTTTTTGTTCAATTATTGAAGAAGTCAACATTCATTCGTCGCGTTAAATTGTTTGTGAACAATTATCTAATAGTGTTGTTTATTAGTAAAATCGGTTCATTATTAAAATTATAAATAATAAAAAACAATCAAATGAAAAAAACAACATTCCTGTTAGTATTCTTTCTGTTGGGAATCGCCTTGATGGCACAATCTACCTATAAAGTAGATCCGGCACACACGTCCATAAACTTTAAGGTGAAACATTTAGGTATAACTTTCGTTCAGGGGAAGTTTGAAAAGTTCGATGGCGCTATTACCGGAGAACCCGACAAAGTGGAACAAGCGCGGATTTATTTCAACGTTGAAACGAATAGCATTAATACCAGTGTGGAGGCGCGTGACAATCATTTGAAAAGTGCTGACTTTTTTGATGTGGAAAAGTTTCCCGCGATGACTTTCGAGAGTACCGGTATCGAAAAAGTTGATGACCAGAACTACAAACTGAACGGAATTTTAGCCATTAAAGATGTTTCGAAGCCTGTAACGTTCGATGTGAAATACGGCGGAACAGTCACCGGACAAGACGGTGTTCAAACGGTCGGTTTTGTAGCAACAACGACTATCAATCGTTTGGATTATAATGTTGCTTATGATCCCGATGCCGCAACAATAGGCAAAGATGTCGTTATTACGCTTTTCCTCGAGTTTAAAAAGAGTTCCGACAAATAAAATTAAATGATTATCCGCAAAACGACCTAAAGGTAACCCCTCCGCTCGTTCCTCGCTTGTCCCCTTATGCTAAGGGGACAGTTGCGGAGTGCAACTTCTCTACTCTCCCCCTTACGATAAGGGGAGTATCGCGAAGCGGGGAGGGGTTAAAAAAGAAATTGGACGCTTTGCGGATAATCATATAAAATTATAAGGATATAATTCAAGAAGAGGCTGTCTCAAAAGTAAAAACAGAAATGATTCTACTTACGATTTGTAAATGATCTCTCGCAGAGTACGCAGATACACGCAGATTTTTATGTGTGATCTGCGAAAATCTGCTCCCGATAGCTATCGGGACTGAGGGGAAACATTCTTTTTCAAGTTACAATCTGTTCCTTTCACTCTTTTAAGGATGACTTTTGAGACAGCCCCTTTTTATTTGATTTGTGTGCTAAAAATAATATCCTATGCTCGCAAACGGATAAAACCCGAGCGAAAGCGAAGAGTATCCCAACTCTAAACGGATAGGTCCGACAATGGTGTTTTGCGAGTAACCGATGTTCCCTCCCCAAAACAATTTACTGCCGGGTAGCTTATAGAACTGATCGTTATGCACGCTCATATTCGCATTGGCATGTAAAAAACGGTTTGGCGAAAGGGCGAACCGGAAATTTAACGCAACGGTCGCCACACTGTTTTTCATCATTTCCATCCCTCTCGATCCCGGCAACGCTATCTGCTGCGGAAGAGAATGCCCGTCGAACACGCCTCCCACATAATTGCGATAAATCGCCGGCACGCTGTCGTTAAAAATAATGCGCGCATTTACCGAAGGCGTTACGTACAATTGATCGGACAACTTGACCGGCTTCATAAACGACAATTGAAATACGCTCACCGGCAACCGGTGGTTCATCTGATAAAAATTATCCGTTAAGATAGCATAACGAAAAGAAAATAATTGTCCTGCCGTCGGATAATTACTCCTGTCCAAATTGTCATACATTCCTTCGAGGAAGTAATTGACATATCCCTTATTGCGCATACCGGCGGCGGAGGTGCCGGACTGGTTTTGCAAGACGTCGAAATAGTGATAATATTCGAAGTTGACCCCCAAGTGCAGTTTCATATTGTAAAAGTGAAACTCGGAGAAATTCAGGCCGAAAGTATTTCGGGTAAAGCTATAACTGTGGGCCAGCTTTCCGCGATCGTAAAGACTCACCCGGTTACGGCCGATGAAATACGATACCCCGCCTTTGTAAAAAATGCCCCGGTTGATGGAGTAATCGGCCTGAAGATAGGGGTTTTTACTCAATCGTATCCGTACATCGACCATCGAGCGCAACATGCTGTTGAACCGGATCGTCGTATTAGCCAGAATGGCGGCCATATCTTCGGTGTCGAACCGGATACCGAGGTTTAACGTTTTGAAGTCCTTCTCTTTTACGTGAAAAACCAAGTCGAATACAGAGTCGCCCTCCAACTGATAGAATACCTTTGAGAACAAGTCGGTGCCATATAATGAGGAAACCATATTTTCCAGTTCGCGGCGGGTGATTTTTTCACGGGGAGCAATGAAATTCAATACATACTTCTCATCTTCAGGCGATATCCCCTGAATGTCGATCTTTTGTATTTGCAGCGTGTCCATCGTGATGAAACGGTTCCGCACCGGAGGGGAAGAAGATGGGTAAGCAGAGACTCCCAGCGAATTTTTAAGGGCGATAAGCTCATCCCAGTGTGCTCGCGCCGCCTGTTCCCCCCGGGCGATGATGGTATCGGCAGCCGGTCCTTCGAAATCCATCATTCCGAAAGAGTGTAAATCGGGAGCGATCAATATATCGGTATTCTTTATGTTGTTGTCCCACTTTTCTTTGCCGATGAAGTTTCCCAATTCCTCCATGATTTCCGACATGGAGCCCCGGTTTGCTTCGAGCGTCTTTTTATCTTTGGGAATAGCGACCCCGATCACCACATCGGCCCCCATCTTTTTAGCCAAATCCACCGGATAATTATTCACGACCCCGCCGTCGATAAGCAGCATACTGTCAATTTCTATCGGTGCGAACATGCCCGGAATGGCCATGCTGGCGCGCATCGCTTCGGCTAGTACCCCTTCGCGGAAAACGACTTCGCTACCCGTGCGCGAGTCCGCCGCAATGCATCCGAAAGGAATAGGCAAGTCGTCGAAATTCATCGGCTGATGGTAACCGAGAGTCAGATTTAGGAAGAGGCTGTAGAGATTGTGTCCGCTGATGACACCCGAAGGCAAGCGGACCCTTCCCGATCGTTCTTTGAATTTCACTTCGTAAGGTAAGGAAATGAGATATTCGGGCTTGCCCTTTTGCGAGAGGGGCAAGTTGGATCGGCGGACGTTATCGCTTAACAGAAATCCCCA
>ENA-UOOM01002104-UOOM01002104.1-fermentation-metagenome-genome-assembly--contig:-NODE-2104-length-17155-cov-4.767661_pt1 | contig 17155 bp, 13 predicted proteins | sample MGYA00245781_ERZ724031 | MGnify/ENA primary metagenome ERZ724031 (study PRJEB28704, sample SAMN03018317) | fermentation metagenome | biome: anthropogenic terrestrial biome; feature: soil; material... | reverse complement strand
AATATCCACTCTCGTAGCACTGCTGTCTGAGCTTAACGGTATTAATGTTGCAAGTGCTTTAAGCTCAGACAGCAGTGCTACGAGAGTGGATATTGACATTGAAACAATATTTGCCGAAAATCCGGAAATTATACTTATTCAGTGTCTTTCCTCCGAAGAAGAAGCAAGAAAAAATATGGAGGCCCTGTTTGGAGACAGTCCTGTATGGGCAAGCTTGGATGCGGTTAAGAATGACAAGGTATACTATATGCCGAAGAACCTTTTTCACAATCGTCCAAACCATCAATACGGCGAATCCTATATTATGATGGCAGAGATTTTATATCCCGATCTAACGTTTAAATAAAAACGAACGTTTAAATAAAACAATTGAAAGGAAGGTTCGCATGAGCAGAGATATTATTTATCCGTTTACGGCGATTGTAGGACAAGAGCAAATGAAGCAGGCTCTTATACTTAATATGATATATCCGCAAATCGGGGGAGTCTTGATAAAGGGCGAAAAGGGAACGGCTAAATCAACGGCGGTAAGGGGTCTTAGTGACGTTATGCCCCAGCGCCGTGAAAACGAAGGATGCCCTTATCACTGTTTGCCTGAAGCATACAGCTATTGGTGTGACAATTGTAAGGAGAGGCAAAATCAAGATTCAAGGATGTCTAAGCTTCAGGTTGTGACACTTCCTATAGGTGCGTCGGAGGACAGGGTTATTGGCACAATTGATATTGAGAAGGCAATTAAAAAGGGAGAAAAGCATTTCGAGCCGGGAATTCTTGCATATGCAAATAACGGTGTATTGTATGTGGATGAAATTAACCTTTTAGATGACCATCTTGTGGATTTGCTGCTTGATTGCGCCGCAATGGGTGTGAATACCGTGGAAAGAGAAGGAATATCCTTCAAGCATCCTGCCAAATTTACACTTATAGGGACAATGAATCCGGAAGAGGGAGATTTGAGACCTCAGCTTTTAGACAGATTTGGGTTAATGGTAATTGTTGAATCCGAAAGGGATGTTGACCTGAGAACAGAGGTGGTTAAAAGGAGAATTGCGTTTGAAAATGACCCTGAGGGATTTTGCAGACAATATGAAAATCAGCAAAAGGTTCTGGGCGAAAAAATCCATGAAGCAAGAAACAGGCTTAAGGATGTCCAATATTCAGACAATATATTGGAAACTATTGCCCGTATTGCAATCGGATTAGGTGTTGACGGACACAGAGCCGATATAACAATGTTAAAAACAGCCCGGGCACAAGCTGCTTTTGAGGGGAGAAATACTGTGGAACAGAAAGATATCGTATTGGCTGCTTCCTTGTGTTTGCCTCATCGCATGAGAAAGCTCCCATTTGATGATATGGTATTCGACATTGAGCGGATTCAAAAAATAATTGAAGGAAAATACGATGGAAATTCTGTTTCCCTTTAGCGCAATAGTCGGTCAGGAGCAATGCAAATTGCCGCTTATATTAAGCTTAACAGACCCTCATTTAGGAGGGGTATTGTTAGTCGGAAAATCAGGGACCGCCAAAACAATGTTAATGCGCTCGGCTGCAGAATTGGCTGAGGACTTGGAGAGAACAGACATACCCTTAGGAATTACAGAGGAGCAGCTGTGGGGAGAGCCTGATTATATCCGGATAATAAGCAGCGGAGATACAGGTATGTCCGCAGGAGTGATAAAAAAAGCCGACGGAAGAGTTGCGGCAATAGATAATATCAATTTAATGAGTGAGCAGCTTCTGTTTGGCATCAGCGAAGCATCCGAAACACATCAATATCAGGGAGCGGATGGCCGGCTTCGGAAATCTGACTTTATTCTGTTCGGAGCCATGAATCCCGAGGAAGGATGGATTGCCTCCAACATATTGGAGCGGTTCGGAATGCTTGCGGAAACCTCGGATATAAATACGGCGGAAGCCCGGATTGAAATTATAAAAAGACAAATAGAATATGAAAGAGATCCTGTCAATTTCAGAAAAAAATTTCAAATGCTTCAAAATAAGACCAAAGCAAATTTAAAACGTGCCGGAGATATTTTGAAAAAAGTATCGGTGCCTGATTCCTCCTATGTCTATGCTTCAAAAATTGCAGATGAAAACGCCTTTGAAGGACACCGCGGAGAGGTGACATTGATACGGGGTGCAAGGGCGTTAGCCGCTTGGGAAAACAGGCTGTTTGTAACCAACGAGGATATTGACAGAGTAAGTCAATTTGTTATACCTATTCACGGCAGAAGCACGCCGTCATCGTCAGATGTGTCTTGCAGCCAAAATCAAGAAGCTGCGGATAAAGAAAAGGGAAATGAAGCAGAGAAAGAAAAACAAATAAAAAATTCAGAAAAACAGCGGCAGGAAAATTCCGAAGCTAATGAAAATTCCGATGCTAATCATGCTAATGAAGAAAACTGCCCGGACAATATAAACAATATGGATAATACCGTCATTGCGGATATGGAGCAGGATGATTTTCAAAAAAATTTATCCGGAGCTGATTTGTTGACAGGTGATGCACCTGCAGATAACCTTGCAAATCTTTTGGACAGCATAGACGGCAGTTTTGAGGGTATTCAAGTCCGGCTAAACTTTCCCAAACGAATCAAAAAGGACATGGGTACCGGGAAACGTGCCTTTGTCCGTACTAAGCTGAGAAGAGGAAGATATATTAAATCCAAAGCCTTTAAGACAGCCTCCGATGAGTTAGCAATAGATGCTACCATAAGGCGGGCAGTTCTTTTTCAGAAATTCAGGGAAAGAGGAGAGCTGGCTATTGCCATAGAAAAGTCCGATATGAGGGCGAAAATCCGGGAAAAGAAAACCGGTGCCTCCATACTCTTCGTCGTAGATGCAAGCGGCTCCATGAGGGCAAAGCACCGTTTACAAGCATTGAAAACAGCCGTGCTTTCAATGCTGAAGGAGGCTTATGAGAAGAGAGACCGCATTGGTATCATTTCCTTCAGAGGAAATAAGGCAGAGGTAGTTTTACCCATAACACACAGTCATTACTTGGCATACAAGCGATTAAAGGAGCTGCCCTTCGGAGGGCGCACACCCTTGGCGTCGGCGCTGGAGCAGGCACAGCTTGTTCTGCAGGCAGAAAAGTCAAGAAATCCCAATGCGCTCCAAATGGTAATACTCATATCAGACGGACGAAGCAACGTACCTGTATATACCGAGGATGCCCTTGCGGATGCCATGAGTGCGGCGAAGGAATTATCCCGTGAGCCGGCACGGTTTTTGATGTTGGATTGCGAAGAACCGCGGTTCAGGTTAGGCTTGGCGAAGCAGCTGTCGGAGGCTCTTCAGGGAGAGTATGTTAAGCTCGATCAAATCACCGCAAATGAGATTATGACTCATATCAATCATAGGAGACAGAGAGAAAATGCTTAAAGTTGTTTATTACACGGCTGTAGATGCCAATTTAACGGTTTTTTCAAATGCATATAAGCAAATTCCCGGGCAATTTTTAGAATTAGTTATGTTTCACAGGCGGGGATGCACAAGCATGAAGGTGAGGGAGCAATTGCGGAACCACCTTAAGGATGCGGATGTATTCATTGTTCAGCTTATGGGAGGCAAGGAAAGCATGCCTGAATTTGATGCTGTTATGGGAAGCCTGGATAATAGCGTTAAAAGGTTTATATACGGCACCACCGAAACCATAATCGCTATTGCGGATGAGTACAACAACGTATCTCCGGAGGTTGGCAATGAGCTGTTTAATTATATGGCTTTCGGGGGACAAGAAAATATTCTTCAGATGCTGAAATTTATTTCCGCCACGTATTCTTACCTGAAAACAGAGTTTCAGCCTCCCAGGGAGCTTCCTATGAACGGCCTGTATTATGAAACGCCGGGCTTTAAGCATGATAACAGTCCCAGGGTGGGTGTGATTTTCTATAGAAATTACTTCATTAACGGAGATCTTTCCTATGTTGACGAACTGATTCAATCAATTGAAGCATTAAATGCAGGGGTGCGGGCAGTATATCTGTCCACTGCCAAAAGCGACAAGCTGGACAATCAACCGGTGGAAGAGGTTTTGAGAAATTATTTTACAGATGAAACAGGTAATTCGGAAATAGATGTTTTGATTTCTCTCATAATGTTTTCTAACGGCAAATCCGACGGCCGCTTTCTTCAGGCAGTGGATGTGCCCGTACTGCAGGGGCTGATGATAACGGACAACCATAATATATGGAGCAAAGAGGCATATGGTCTGGCTCCTTCTTCCCTGACGATTAACGTAGCCTTGCCTGAGATGGATGGGGTAATCGTAGCATTGCCTATAGCAACGAAGGAGGTCAGGAAGGACCCGGAAACGGGCTTTGACCTTGTTTCCTACTGCGCGATTAAGGAGCGGGTTGACAAGATGGCATTATTAGCTATTGAATACTCGAAGCTGAGACGTGCAAATAATTCCGAAAAGAAAATTGCGATAATTATGCACAATTACCCTCCTAAGAATGAAACCGTCGGGTGTGCCTTTGGCCTGGATACCCAGCAAAGTATAATTGAGATTCTCAAAAGCTTAAAAAATAACGGTTATAGAGTGGATACAGTATATGAAAATTCCAAGGAGCTAATGGACGCTGTTTTTCAGCACTGCACAAACGATGAAAAATGGCATACGGAGTCTCAGCTGAATAAAACTATCCGTATGCCGGGCAGCGATTACATTGCTCATTATGAAGCTTTGGATAACAAGGTAAAGGAAAAGATGGAAGCTTATTGGGGCAAGCCTGCAGGAGAATGCATGACCTGCGGGGATATGGGTAATCAGGAGGCTGTTTTAATTCCCGGAGTAATCAACGGCAACATATTTATAGGAATTCAGCCTCAGAGAAACCAGGCGATGGATGCAAGCTCTGCATATCACAGCCCGGATTTACCCATGGGCCATCATTATTTTGCTTACTATCAGTGGATTAAGCATCACTTTGGGGCAAATGCGGTTATTCATATGGGAAAGCACGGCTCTCTTGAATGGCTTCCGGGAAAAGCGGCAGCATTGTCGAATCAATGTCATCCGGACTGTGCAATAGATACGCTGCCTAATTTTTATCCGTATATTATCAACAATCCCGGCGAAGGCACTCAGGCGAAGAGAAGAAGCAATGCATGCCTCATAGGTCATCTGGAGCCGCCTATGAGAGAAGCGGAGCTCTATGATTCCTATGGGAAATTAGGAGCTTTAATCAACGAGTACATGGACAATGTCCAATACGGCAGGGAAATAAGCGAAGCTTTTAAATCCGAACTGGATAAGGCTTTTGAAGAGACAGGTCTTGCGCTGGATTTCGGGAATGTTGAATCAATTGATGAGAAAATATTAAAAGCACACCATTATCTTGAAGAAATGAAGGAAACGCTCATAAATAACGGTCTCCATATTTTGGGAAGATGCCCGGAGGGGCAGGATTTGGCAGACTTTGCAGGAGCATTGACCAGAGTTGCTTCAGAAGAGCATCCTTCGCTGAGGGAAGCCGTTGCGGAGGCTCTCGGCTACGATTTGGAAAAAATGATGAGAGAAAGGGCTGAAGGTACTTTAGAGGAAAAGAAGCTTGCGTCGAAAGCCTTTGCCGAGGTTAAGAATGCGGGAGAAAGCTTGATCCGCTGCTGTATAGACGGAAGTCCGTACCCGCAGCTTGTTTGCAAATCCCGGAAGCTGTCAGACGCTGTAAATTATGTCAGGGAAGAAATACTTCCGAAATTGATTCAGACAGGTGATGAGATTACACATTTAATTGAAGGTCTTAACGGGAAATTTGTTCCCACCGGACCGTCAGGCGCACCGACGAGAGGTCAGACTGAAATTTTACCTACGGGACGAAACTTTTACACGCTGAATCCAAACATAATACCTACACAGAGCGCATGGAAAACAGGAGTGAAGCTTGCGGATATGCTTATTGCACGCTATCTTGAGGAAAATGAAGGCAGATATCCGGAGAATATTGGGATAGCTCTCTTCGGAAGCCCCACAATACGTACTAAGGGGGAGGAAGTAGCACAAATTTTATCTCTTATAGGCGCACAGCCCGTATGGCAAAAAGGAGGCGACAATATTAAAGCCTTTGAACCGGTTCCCTGCAGTGCTCTTAACCGTCCCAGAATAGACGTTACCCTGCGTATTACTGGATTTTTCAGAGATGCCTTTCCTAATATCGTGGAAAAGTTAGATGATGTGATTTGTCTCATTGCTAAGCTGAATGAGCCGGAGGAAATGAATTTCATAAAAAAACATGTCAATGAGGAAATACAGGAGGGTCTTCAATCGGGAAAAACTCCGGAAGAAGCCTTCAGGTCAAGCACCTACAGGATTTTCAGCGCAAAGCCCGGAGCATACGGAACCGGAGTAAACACATTGGTTAACGGAAAGGATTGGAAGGACAAAAATGATATTGCGGATATGTACGCTGAATTTGGCGGATATGCCTATGGAAACAAGGTGTTCGGAGAAAAAGAAACTGCAAGGTTCAAAAAGAGGCTGGCAGGATTAAACGTAGCGATAAAAACCATAGATACCAAGGAGACAGATGTAATAGCCAATGATGATAACTATTCCTACCTTGGCGGAATGCTTGCGGCTTCGGATGCTTTAGGCGGCAAGAGTACAAAGGGTTATATCGGAGATTCCTCAAACCCTCAATTTTTAAACCTGAGAAGCGTTAAGGAGGAAACGAGATTTGTTATCCGGACGAAGCTTTTAAATCCAAGGTGGCATAATTCACTAAAAAAGCATGGCTTCAAAGGGGCTGCGGACCTTTCGAGCACTGTTGATTACGTATTTGGGTGGGATGCAACCACGGAGGTAATCGATGATTTAACATATCAAAAAATAATGGAATCCTTTGTTGAAGACGGGGAATACAGCCAATGGCTGAGAGATGCCAATCCATGGGCGGCACAAAATATAATCGAAAGGCTTTTAGAAGCAATCGACAGGGGTCTTTGGCAGGCTGACGATGAGCGGCGACAAAAGCTTATAAAACACTATCTTGACAACGAAGCAGATTTAGAATCACAAATTTAAAAAAACCAGTGAGGTGACTCTAAATGAAAGACTTTGTGATAAAAAACGGAAAAAAATTACGATGCGGCTACACGACAGGGACCTGTGCCGCAGCTGCCGCAGCCGCGGCTGCCATGATGATATTTACGGGAAATACCGTTGAAAATGTTGCGGTAACTCTTCCTAAGGGCGAAATATTATTTATCGATATAGTAAACCCCTCCTTTAATGTGCAGGGCACAAGATGCTATGTAAAAAAAGACAGCGGCGATGATCCGGATATTACGGACGGCATTTTAGTGTGTGCAGATGTAAGGCTTGATGATACGGGCAAAATTAACATAGACGGGGGAAAGGGCGTAGGAAGGGTAACTCAGAAGGGCTTGGATCAGCCTGTGGGAGAAGCCGCAATAAATTCAGTTCCAAGAAAAATGATAACCGAAAATCTTGAAGCAATCTGCCGTCAATACAAATATTACGGAGGGATTACGGTTGTTATTTCCGTTCCGGAAGGCGAAAAAATAGCAGAGAAAACCTTTAATCCGCATTTGGGAATAATCGGCGGAATTTCAATTATCGGAACAACGGGGATAGTTGAGCCTATGAGCGAAAAAGCGCTGGTTGACAGCCTTAAGGTTGAAATGAATGTTATAAGGGAAAAGGGCTATGATAAGCTGATTGCATTTCCCGGCAACTATGCCGAAAGATTTCTTGGGGAGCAGCTAGGGATAAAAGGTGAAAACAGGCTTAAATTCAGCAACTATCTCGGTGATGTTTTAGACTTTGCCGCAGAGCTTAAATTCAGGGAAATACTGATTGTCGGGCATATCGGCAAAATGGTCAAGGTTGCGGGAGGAATGATGAACACACATTCTCATAACGGCGACTTCAGAATGGAAATGCTGAGCTGTTATGCGGCATTGTACGGAGCAAATCCGGATATCATTTATGAAATTTTGTCGAGTGTTACAACGGAGCAGGCCTTGGATATACTTGAAAGAGAAAATATTCATTATAAGGTAATCCAAAAAATCAGTGAAAAAGCTGAATATTATATAAATAAAAGATTGGACAACAAAATTAAAACAAAACTTATCATTTATTCCAATAATCATGGTATACTTAATCCACAGACAAATGAAGGCGGAAGAGGAAGTGTTTCAGATGAAAGCTAAAGTACCGAGAATTATGATAACCGCACCATCCAGCAACAGCGGCAAAACCACGGTAACCGTTGCCTTGTTGAAAGCATTTTTAATGGATGGGAAAAAAGTAACCGCATATAAAGCCGGTCCCGACTATATTGACCCCATGTTTCACAGGGAGGTAATTAAAATTCCGTCCCGGAACTTAGACCAATTTATATTGGGGGATGAGGTCTGCAAATATCTTTTGTGCAGAAACAGCCGGGATATGGATATTTCAATATTGGAAGGGGTTATGGGTTATTATGACGGCATTGGAGCAGGCACCTCCGGAAGCTCTTATGAACTTGCAAGGCTGCTGGATTGCCCCGTTGTCATGGTTGTCAACTCAGGCGGCATGGCTTTGTCGGTTTGTGCGTTGATTGAAGGCTTTAAGAATTTCAGAAATAACAGCAATATAAAGGGTGTAATTATAAATAATGTTACAAAAAACATGTATGAATACTATAAAAAAATAATAGAAGCAAATACGGATGTTAAAGTCTGCGGGTACATGCCCCCCATGAAGGAATGCCGGCTGAAAAGCAGGCATCTTGGGCTTATTACTCCACAGGAAACAGCTGATTTAGAGAAAATTACTGAGAAATTAGGAAGTACCGCTCAGGAAACAATTGATATGAATGGGCTTTACGCTCTTTCCCAAAGCTCTGATTTTGTGGAATACAGTGAAATTAAGACGGTAAAGAGAAAAAATATTAAAATAGCAATTGCCCGGGACGAAGCTTTTTGTTTTTACTACGAGGACAGTCTGAATTTATTGCGGGAGCTTGGAGCGGAATTAATTGAATTCAGCCCGCTTTATGATGAAAAACTGCCCGATGATGTCAGAGGGCTTTATATAGGAGGAGGTTATCCTGAGCTTCATATTGAAAAGCTTTCGGGAAATACCTCAATGCTTGAAAGTATAAAAAATAAAATTCAATCGGGACTTCCCACCATTGCGGAGTGCGGAGGCTTCATGTATCTTTTAAAAACATTCAGGGATGAAAATAACAGGGAATTTCAGATGGTGGGAATTGAAGAGGGACAAAGCTTCATGACAAATTCATTAAACAATTTCGGTTATACAAAACTAACCGCCGCAAAAGACAATATGCTTTGCAAGAAAGGCGAATCAATTAATGCCCACGAATTTCACTACAGTAAAAGTACAAATAACGGAAATTCTTTTATTGCCTCAAAATCTGACAGAAGCTGGGAATGTATCATTGCCGATGACAATAAATTTATGGGTTATCCCCATCTGCATTTTTGGGGGAATGTTAACTTTGCGGTTAATTTTATCGATAAATGTATTGAGTACGGTGAGCTATGTCTTTAATTATAGGTTATATATTGGATTTAATAATCGGAGACCCTCAGGGATATCCTCATCCCATAAGGTTAATAGGCAAATTAATTGAAAATACGGAAAAGCTTTTAAGAAAAGGCTGCAAAAGCAAGGAAGATGAAATAAGAGCAGGGGTTATACTTTGGCTTGCGGTTGTTTCGGTAAGCTTTATAATTCCCTATTTGATTTTATATGCCGCCGCAAAAATAAACTTAATATTATACATTGCGGCAGAAAGCATAATGTGCTGCTATATTTTAGCTGTTAAAAGCCTGAATGACGAAAGCATGAAGGTATACAATGCCTTGAAAAATAACAATATTGACGAAGCCAAATATTATCTTTCCTTCATAGTCGGAAGGGATGTGGAAAATTTGAAGAGCCCCGGAATTACAAAAGCTGCAGTGGAGACGGTTGCTGAAAATACCGCTGACGGTGTTATTGCTCCCATGATTTTTATACTGCTTGGAGGCGCGCCCCTGGGTTTTTTATACAAGGCAGTGAACACCCTGGATTCAATGGTCGGATATAAAAATGAAAAATATATAAATTTAGGTAAATTCTCTGCAATTGCAGATGATGTATTTAATTTTATACCTTCAAGGCTTGCTGCGCTGCTGATGATTGCAGCATCATATATTCTTAAAATGGATTACAGGAATGCATATAAAATATACATAAGGGACAGATACAATCATAAAAGCCCAAATTCCGCTCAAACGGAGTCTGCATGTGCGGGAGCGTTAAATTTAATGTTGGGAGGCAGCAGCTATTACGGCAAAATATTAGTGGAAAAGCCCGCCATAGGAGATAACAGCAGAGAGGCGGAAGCGGAAGATATAAAAAGAGCAAACAAGCTTATGTATATGACCTCAATACTTTGCGTCATACTTGGAACCGCTCTGAAATTTCTGCTTTGGCAGCATGTTTTTCTATGATTGAGGAGGAAGGTTGAAAGAAATGAAAAACAAAGAAAGGATAAAAACCGAGCCCATGCATCGATGTTTCATATCGTTTTGTGTAATCGGTGCATGGGCATAAATATGGAAATACACGGAGCAGATATATATACAGCTTCCCTGATATCGGGCTTAAATGAAAATGACATAATCGATTTCTCATCAAATATCAACCCTTTGGGAATACCAAGGGATGTTGCGTCAGCGGCAGTAAATTCCATTGTGCATGCAGACAGATATCCTGATATAAATTCAAGAAAGCTTATTGATGCCTTGTCCGAATATGAAAATGTACCGAAGGAATTTATATTTGTTTCTAACGGAGCGGCTGAATCAATATACAGAATATCAGCGTTTCTTAAGCCTAAAGAAGGACTTGTTACTGCACCTGCCTTCAGTGATTATGAGAAATCAATGGAAGCAGTTGGGACAAATATAAGCTATTACTGCTTAAAAGAGGATAACAGCTTTAAAATTGAGGAGGATATTTTAAACAGCATCAATGAAAAAACAGACATTGCTTTCATATGCAATCCCAATAATCCCACAGGACAGTTAACGGAAAAAAGCATACTTGAAAAAATGCTTATAAAATTAAAGGAAAGAAATGCTTTTCTGGCTGTGGACGAATGTTTTTTAGATTTTGCGGAAAACTCCGAAAGCTGCAGCATGGTGGATTTGCTTGACAAATATGATAATTTGATTGTTATAAAAGCATTCACAAAAATATTTGCAATACCGGGAATACGTCTTGGTTATTGCATGTCATCAAATAAGGAATTAATATATAAATTAAAATCAATAGGTGCGCCCTGGAATGTTTCAACCATTGCACAGGCTGCCGGAATTGCCGCCGTAAAAGAGAATGAATACATAAAAAGAACTGTAGACTACGTTAAGGAGCAAAGAAATTATCTCTTTGACGAATTGAAGAAATTAGGCATTAAAGCCTTTGAATCACATGCAAACTATATTCTATTCAAAACAGATATTCCCGGCTTTAAGGAGCAAATGCTTAATAGGAAAATTTTAATAAGAAGCTGCTCCAATTATGTTAATTTAAGCGGAGAATACTATAGGATTGCGGTGAAAACAAGTGAAGAAAATAAAATATTCATTGAAAAACTAAAAGAAATAATGGAAAAAAGATGAAAACAATACTTGTAATATTAGACGGTGCAAGCGAGGAAAAAATAGAAGGATTAAATTTTATGACTCCTATTGAATATGCAAGAACACCGACTCTTGATAAGCTGATAAAAACGGGAAAATACAGCAAAAGAATATTTTTTCCCAAAAACAGAATTCCCGACAGCTTATGCTGCATACTCACGATTTTAGGTGTAAATGAAAGCCTTATACCTGAAAACAGAGCATATTTTGAGGCATTGGCGGCAAATATCGAGATTAAGGACACCGAAGCTGCCCTTCGGTGCAATTTGGTGAGCATTAAGGACGGCAGGCTGGAATCCTTTAACGGAGAAGGCTTGACAAAGGCCGAAATGAAGGAATTCTCAAATAAAGTCATAACAAAAAATAATCTTAAATTTTACCACATAAGTGATTACAGAAATATTTTGCTTATAGATAAAGAAAAGCTCGCAAGCAGACCGTACAATATGCCTCCTCATGAAAATATCGGAAAGTCGGTGGAAGTATTAAGGAGAAATATAAATAATAATATTCTACGGGAATTTCTCCATGAAAACCAATTTTCAACAAAAGGAACAGATTATGCGTTTTATCCATGGGGTGTTTCGGAGAGGGCAGAGCTTAAGTCTTTTTTTGATATCCACAAAAAATCATGCTCCTGTGTCTGCAGCGCCGAAATCATGAAAGGAATTTCAAAGGCAATGAAAATAAGGCTGCCTGAATTAAAAAATGCAACATCTGACGTGGACACGGATTTAGGAGAAAAAGCAGAGGCCGTATTAAGTGAATTGCATACCCATGATGTTGTTATAGCTCACATAAACGGGACAGATGAAGTATCTCACAGAAAAGATACATACGGCAAAATTAAATTCATAGAAAAAATTGACGAAAACTTTTTAAGTGTTATATATAAAAATGTCAACAACACAAGGATAATAGTTTTAGCTGACCATCAGACAAGCTCGGTTACGGGAAAACATGAAACAGGTGCTGTTGATGTGGTAGAAGCAATTATAAAGGAGTAGTATATGGCAAAGGTAATAATGATTCAGGGAACCACTTCAAATGCAGGCAAAAGCTTGACGGTTGCAGCACTTTGCAGAATTTTTAAGCAGGATGGCTACAAGGCGGCTCCCTTTAAATCGCAAAATATGGCATTAAATTCATTTATAACAAAGGATGGGCTTGAAATGGGCAGAGCTCAGGCAATGCAGGCAGAAGCTGCGGGAATTGCTCCCGATATAAGAATGAATCCCATTTTATTAAAGCCCACGGGAGATACGGGCTCTCAAATTGTATTAAACGGCAAGGTTTTCAAGGATATGAGCGCAAGCAGGTATCATAACTATAAAAAAGAAATGATTCCTCATATTTTAAAAGCATACAATTCATTAGCGGATGAATATGATATAATTGTTATAGAAGGTGCCGGAAGCCCTGCGGAAATAAATTTAAAGGATATGGACATTGTTAATATGGGCATGGCTGAGCTTGTGGATGCACCTGTGGTAATAGTAGGCGATATTGACAGGGGAGGGGTATTTGCCTCCTTGGCGGGAACAATGCTTTTGCTGGACGAGGAAGAAAAGGCAAGAGTTAAGGGCTTTGTAATAAATAAGTTCAGAGGGGATGTAAACCTGCTCCTGCCCGGATTAAGAATGCTTGAGGAAATAACGAAGGTTGATGTACTGGGGGTTGTTCCCTACATGAATGTTGACATAGATGATGAAGACAGCTTATCGGAGCGGTTGTCAAACAATGCCGCCGATACTGTAGATATTGCGGTAATAAGGCTGCCGAGAATTTCAAATTTTACGGATTTCAATGTATTTTCAATGATTGAAGGTGTTTCCCTGAGATATGTTTCAAATATAAGAGATTTCGGCAATCCCGACATGGTAATAATTCCGGGAACGAAAAATACAATTGATGATTTGAAATGGTTAAGACAGACAGGCATTGAAGTTAAAGTCAGAAGGCATGCCGATGAAGGGAAAGCCGTATTTGGAATATGCGGAGGATATCAGATGCTTGGTGAAACTATCAGCGACCCATGCTATGTTGAAGGCGGCGGAGAAATTGAAGGTCTCAAGCTGTTGAAAATTAATACGGTTTTTTCTAAGGACAAAACCACCACACAATACAGCGGTGTAATTAATGAATTAAGCGGCTTTTATGAGAAACTGTCGGGAATTTCCGTTGAAGGGTATGAAATACATATGGGACAGTCTCATATAATTGAGGGTTCACCCATGACCGCAGGAAGCAAGACTGAGGGATGCGTAAGCGGCAATGTGGCGGGAAGCTATGTCCACGGATTTTTTGACAATTCTGAGGTGGTAAATGCGGTTATAGAAACATTGGCAGAGAGGAAAGGAATTTCATTAGGCGAGCTGACTAATTTTGACATAAAAAAATACAAGGAAGACCAATATGATATTTTAGCGGATTGCGTGAGAAAATCATTGGATATGGATAAAATTTACGAAATTGCAGGCTTGAAAAATTGCGCAAAAGGAGGACGGTATGAATAAAGAAAAATCAGCACATAATACTACGAATTATAAGTTTTCGCAAAACAGAAGGTGTGAGTACTTTCCATGTCATAAAACCGAAGACGAGGATAATTTCAATTGCCTTTTTTGCTATTGCCCCTTGTATGCATTAAAGGGAAACTGCGGAGGAAATTATTTGAAAAAAAACGGGATAAAGGATTGTACAAATTGCTTGATACCTCATTCTGCGGGAAGCTATGAAAAAATTATGTCTAAAATAAAGGATGTTATAGAATTAGGAAGCGATTTTTAAATTAAAAACTACCGCACAAAAGGAGAAATTATACAATGGATTACATGATAAGAGCAATGGATAAGAAACAAACCTTCAGACTTTTTATGGTAAGGTCGACAAATACGGTTGAAGAAGCAAGGCAGTACCACAACACGACTCCCACAGCCTCGGCAGCACTTGGCAGAACTCTAACGGCAGGACTTATGATGGGCTTCATGATGAAAAATGAAAGAGACAGATTAACAATCAATATAAACGGGGGAGGACCCATAGGCACAATTTTGGCTGTTTCCGACAACTCGGGGCATGTGAAGGGATATGTGGATAATCCCAACGTGGATTTGGAATTAAAGGAAAACGGCAAATTAAATGTAGGAGGCGCCGTCGGTATTCAAGGTAAGCTGACTGTTATGATGGATATAGGAATGAAGGAGCCCTATGTGGGAAGCACTGATTTGGCAACGGGAGAAATCGGAGAGGATATTGCTCTGTATTATTATTTGTCCGAGCAGCAGAATACGGCTGTAGCCTTGGGTGCATTGGTGGATACGGATTACAGCATTAAGTCCGCAGGAGGCTTCATGGTTCAGACACTTCCCTTTATTGAAGATGAAGACCTTGATAAATTAGAAAATACTCTCGGCAGTCTTAAATCCATATCGGATTACTTCGATAATGACAGGGATGTTGAGGAAATAGCGAAAGAAATATTTTCCGACTTTGAAATTGAAATAACCGATAAAATTCCCGTTGCTTTTAATTGTGACTGCTCGGGGGAAAGAATGGAGCAGGCGCTTATATCCATAGGTAAAAAGGACCTGAAGGAAATAATCGAAGAAGACGGAAAAATAGAAACGGTGTGCCACTTCTGCAGTAAGAAATACATGTTTGAAGGGGAAAAACTAAAAAATATTTTAGAATATATTGAAGAATAAAGGAACGAAATCAGTACGAGAACGGGTGAACAAATTATAAAGATGAGTGATGATTCAATGAATTTCATATTCGGCAAAATGGAGAAATTGGGGTTCATAGAAAATATCATCCAGTCATATGACGGAAAAACATCTGAAATAACTTCTTACGGAGCTGAGGTTGGATATTGGGCAAAGGCTATGGAGCATTGGATACACAGTATATTGTTTTTTATATTTACTGTTGTAACTTTAAGCTTACTTGGTGCATATGGCGTTAAATCTCTGTATTCGGCTGTTTCTACAATTGTTTTGTTTGTTATATTTTCTGTTTGCAATGAATACTATCAGTCCTTGTTTATTGACGGCAGGGGTTATGAATTTCAAGATGTTGTATTTTCACTGACCGGTATGATTGCAGGATTTGCTGCTTACGGGTTATTTAAATTTTTAGCCGAAGGCAGGAAAAAAAAGAAAAAGAGGGTGAAAGCCGTATAAATGGATGTTCAATAACTTCATCCGCCCGGCGAAGTTTCGACTAAATTTGAGATTATTCTAACAAATTTGTTGCAATAATAAACTTTGCATGTTAAAATATCATCAGATTAGCGTTATATTTTATAAAAAGCAACGGTATATCAGGAGGAAAAATGAGGCAGATTAATATCAATGATGCTGTAGGGCAGGTGTTGTGCCACGATATCACTCAAATAATCAAAGGTGAAACAAAGGATGTCGTATTTAAAAAGGGACACGTAATCAAAAAAGAAGATATTCCTGTTTTCCTTTCTGTAGGGAAGGAGCACATTTATGTGTGGGAGAAGCAGGAGGGTATACTTCACGAAAACGAAGCGGCTGAAATACTGTACGAGGTCTGTAAAAACAATTATATGAAGCCCACACCTGTAAAGGAAGGGAAAATTGAACTTGTAGCCGATATAGACGGCTTGTTTAAGCTTGATACAAAAAGACTGTATGAAATAAACAGTCTGGGAGAAATGATGATTGCAACAAGGCACGGAAATACTCCTGTAAAAAAAGGAGACAAGCTTGCCGGAACACGCATCATACCCCTTGTTATAGAAGAATATAAAATGGAAAGAGTTCAAGAAATCGGCGCAGGTCAGCCCATAATGGAAATTTTGCCATTCAAGCATAAAAGGGTGGGTATCGTTACTACGGGCAGCGAGGTTTTTCACGGCAGAATCAAGGATACCTTCGGACCTGTAATTATAGATAAATTCAGCGAGTTTGACACGGAAATATTAGGTCAGACAATTGTGGATGATGAGAAGGAAGATATTGCGCAGGCAGTATTGTCATATATAGAAAAAGGAGCGGATATTGTGGTTTGCACCGGAGGAATGAGTGTTGACCCGGATGACTGCACACCGGGAGCTATAAAAAGTACCGGAGCGGAAATAATCACATACGGAGCACCTGTACTTCCCGGAGCCATGCTTCTGGTAGCCTATTATGATTACAACGGCAAAAAAGTACCTGTATTAGGCTTGCCCGGCTGCGTAATGTATGCAAAGCGCACTATTTTTGATTTAATACTTCCAAGAATTATGGCTGATGAAAAAATAAACAAATCGGATATAGATAAATTAGGACAGGGCGGATTATGTCTGAATTGTGACGTATGCACCTATCCAAACTGCGGTTTTGGAAAAGGTAATTGATATATATATTTAATTTTTTAGCACCGTTATACTCAAAAAAACATAACGAAAAAAGATGCCCTAACCCTATTTTTCCGACCAAAGGGAGAGAAAAATAGCGGTAGG
>ENA-UOOM01002103-UOOM01002103.1-fermentation-metagenome-genome-assembly--contig:-NODE-2103-length-17178-cov-14.169304_pt1 | contig 17178 bp, 13 predicted proteins | sample MGYA00245781_ERZ724031 | MGnify/ENA primary metagenome ERZ724031 (study PRJEB28704, sample SAMN03018317) | fermentation metagenome | biome: anthropogenic terrestrial biome; feature: soil... | reverse complement strand
GCCGCGCCGCGCCTGCTGGCCGACCGCCTGCGCGGGCTGTCCCTGGCCGATACCGCCGCCAGACTTGCGGACTTCTCGCTGGGCATCATCGGGCTGCGCGGCTTTGACCACGCCCAGGTGGCTGCCGGCGGCATCGACCCGTCAGATGTGAACCCGGCCACCATGGCCAGCCGCCTGGTGCCGGGTCTGTTTCTCACGGGTGAGCTGCTGGACGTGGATGGCGACTGCGGCGGGCATAACCTGTTATTCGCCTGGGCCAGCGGCCTGCTGGCGGGCAAAGGCGTGGGCGGTGTAACAAGCGATAAATAATCCTGATTCTATACGTCCCTGCGGTCATCCGCTGCGCTTATGCCATATGACCATGTCGTCTGCTCCATCCGTGTAGTGTACCGACGGCTCCTCGGTTGCTTTTCACAGCAGAGGAATAAACTCAGTGCTTTGGGCGTCTAAACGTATGACACGAGCACAAAAAAGAATAACGTTAATCAAAACAACAGGCCTCTGCCGATGAAGCAAAAGCCTGTTGTTTTTAGCGTCGTATAAGAAGTCTATTGCATCAGAAGATGCTAAACCGCAGGAACAGCGTAGCCATCAGGCTTGCGACCAGCGAGACCACAGTGATCTGGGTATTGATGGAGGGGCCGGCGGTGTCCTTGAAGGGGTCGCCCACGGTGTCGCCGATGACGGCGGACTTGTGCGCCTCCGAGCCCTTGCCGCCCTCGTTGCCGCTCTCCACATACTTTTTGGCGTTGTCCCACAGGCCGCCGGCGTTGGACATGAACAGGGCCAGCAGCAGGCCGGTGACGATGTTGCCCAGCAGGAAGCCGCCGATGGCGTCCACGCCGCCGATGAAGCCGACCACCAGGGTGGCCACGATGGCGACCAGGCCGGCGGGGATCAGTTCCTTGAGCGCGCCGGTGGTGGCGATGTCAATGCACTTGTTGTATTCGGGCTCCACACCGGGCTCACCCTGGGCCAGACCCTTGATTTCGCGGAACTGGCGGTGAATCTCGGCGATCATGCGCTGGGCGTTCTTGTCCACGCCCAGGATGAGCATGGCGCTGAACACCGCCGGGATGGCGGCGCCTACCAGAATGCCGAAAAACACGGTGGGGTCGATGAGGTTGAAGCCAACCAGCTTTTCAGCGGCGCGGCCCATTTCCTCGAGCTTCACGTTGACCTCGCTCATGAACGCGCCCAGCAGGCTGATGACGGTGAGGCCGGCGGCGCCGATGGCAAAGCCCTTGGTGACGGCCTTGACGGTGTTGCCGGCGGAGTCCAGCTCATCGGCCACGCGGATGGTTTCCTCGCCCAGGCCGCCCATTTCGGCCAGGCCGCGGGCATTGTCCACGATGGGGCCGTAGGCGTCGTTGGAGATGATCATGCCCACGATGCTCAGCATGCCGACCGCTGCCATGGAGATGCCGAACATGCTATACTCCGGCCCAATCAGGCCGCCCAGGTTGTAGGCCACCAAAGCCGATACCGCGATGCCCACCATGGCCGGCAGCACCGACAGGAAGCCGTAGCTGACGCCCGACAGGATGGTGAAGGCCGGGCCGGACTTGGAGGCGTGCGCCACCTTCTTGACGATGGGGGCGTTGTCATCGGTGAAGTAGTTGGTGGTTAGCCCAATGATGACGCCCACCAACAGACCGACGGCCGAAGCGCCCCAGATTTCCCACCGGAAGCCGAACAGCAGCGTCGCCAGTGCGGTCAGCACCAGGAACACGCCGGTGGTCACGTAGGTGGAGTTGTTGAGCGCGCGGGTGGGGCCGCCGTTGTCGGTCACCTTGGCGGTGAAGATGCCCACGATGGAGCTGATGAGGCCCAGCGCCGCGTAGCAGAAGACCATCAGCACGTTGGTGCCGGTCATGTGCCCGTCAAGCACGAAGGCCATGACGATGGCGGCAGCCATGGAGGCCACGTTGGAGTCAAACAGGTCGGCGCCCATGCCGGCCACGTCGCCCACGTTGTCGCCCACGTTGTCGGCGATGACGGCGGGGTTGCGCGGGTCATCCTCGGGGATGCCCAGCTCCACCTTGCCGGCCAGGTCGGCCGATACATCAGCCGTCTTGGTGAAGATGCCGCCGCCCGCCTTGGCGAACAGGGCCAGGGAGCTGGCGCCGAAGCTGAAGCCCAGCAACATGGAGGGGTCGCCCACCAGCAGCATGACGCCCATGACGCCCAGCAGGCAGGAGGCCACCACGATGAGGCCCATCACCGCGCCGCCGCGGAAGCCAACCAGGAAGGCCGGCTTGATGCCGTGAGTGGCCGCCTCAGCGCAGCGCGCGTTGGCCAGGGAGGCAACGAAGATACCGATTTTGCCCGCGATGGCGGAGAAAATGGCGCCCGCCAGGTAGCACAGCATCATGTTGAGGTTGGGCGTGATGCCGTGGCCATGCCAGATGGGCTCGGGCAAAAACAGGAAGATGAGCCCGCCCACCACCAGCGCGAAGATGGCCAGGATGGCGTATTCCTTGCGCATGAAGGTGTTGGCGCCGCTGCGGATCAACCCCGCGATGCGCTCGATGGTCTTGTTCTCGTTCTTCTGTTGCTTGACCCATACCGCCAGGTACACCGCGTACACGATGGCGAGTACGATGGCCAGGGTAACCAGTGTGTAGACAATTCCCGCGCTGGCTTGCATAAATGTGCCTCCTTGAAAAATGATGGGCAATCCGATTCAATCCCAGTATAGTATACACTTTCTGACGAATTTCGCCAGCCCCCGGAATGGATTAATATTGCATTCTCTGTAAAACAAGTAATCAATTGTAAACTTTCGGCCGCCCGCTCGTCACACGCGCGGGCTTCCTGTATGATAATGGCGTGCAAATATGAAAAGGAGGAGCGCCATGCAGCCGACCAGCGACCGCGAAGCCTTTATCGTCGGGCTGTATGCCTCCTGCTATGACCTGCTGGAGAAAATGTGCTACCGCCTGGTGGATTTCGATACCACCCAGGCAGACCTGGTGGCCGACTGTATCCAGGAGGCCTTTTTGTCGGCCGACCGCCACTGGCGCAAACTGATGCGCCACCCCAACCCGCAGGGCTGGCTGGTGACCACCTGCCAAAACCGCCTGAAGGACGCCCAGCGGCGGGAGCGAACAAGGCGCTACCGCGCCGCCTGGTCGCTGGATGAGGACAAGGCGCTCCAGCTGGCCGATGTGGACAGCGCCCTGGACAGCTGGGTGGACCGGGCGGAGGACCAGGAGACCGTGGAGCGGGTGCTGCGCTTGCTCAGCCCCGTGGAAAAGCAGGTGATGCAGGGCTACTTCATGGAAAACCTGTCCATGGAGGAGGTGGCCGACCGGGGAGGCAGTACGCTGAGCGCGGTCAAATCGGCCATCTTCCGCATCCGCAGCAAGGCGCGGGAGATGCGCGAAAAAAAGCCATAGCTGCCTCCGCAACTTTTTCGTTGTTGGCGCACTATACCTATTAGAAGGGGGATTGTCGGTGAACGCGCAGGAAACCATGAACAGGCTCCTGCTGGAGCAGCTCAAGCGGCAGCTGCACAGCGGCGACCTCAGGCCGGAAGACCTGAGGCAGCGGCTTTTGCGCGCCATCGATGAGCAGGTGCGGCAGGGGGCGGAGCACATGGATACCGCGCTGGTGCTGGCCTGTGAGGAGCTGCTGTGGGAACTGGACGCGGGCCAACCCGTCCCCGCCAGCGCCCCCGCCAAGCTGGCCGGATACCGGCGGCTGACCGACAGCCTGCGCGCCAGGCGCGCGCGCCCCACGGGCATCAGCCTGCGCACGGCGGCGCTGGCCACGGCAGGCACGCTGGCGATGGCGGCCGCGCTGTACTTTACCTTGCCCCGCGTGGAGCCGCAGGCGCTGCCCACCAGCGCCGCCTCCCACGGCACACCGCTGCCGCTGCGCGAGCCACTGGTGACGGCCAGCACAGGGCCGGTGCTCATCACCATGGCGCCCACCGAGGTGCCCACACCCGCGCTTACGCCTACGCCTGTACCCACCGCAGCCCCCGTGACACCGGAGCCTACCGCCACCCCCGTGCCCGGCCCCAAGTATGTCACCATGCAGGAGCTGCGCAGCAGCGCCCCCGCCCGCTGGCAGCACACCTTTGAGGTGCAGGGCCGAGTATCGCAGATGGATGCCCCCATTGTCATCCCCGCGGTGGACCGTATGCCGGTGCCGGAGCTCAAATGGCTGGCCTTTGACGAGGCGGCGCTCGGCGCGGCCATCCAGGCGGCTGCTCCCTCAAACGGGCTGACCATCCATATGAACGAGGGCGCGCCCTATGTGAACATTCTCGCAAAGGCGCAGAATGACTCCTACCTCAACGGCCCCAAGCGCGGCTCGGCCCGCACCATCCCATTGCCCAATCAACCGGCCGCCAATAGCGCCTATACCCCGCAGCAGGCGTGGGCGCTGATGGAGCGGCTGCTGCAGGCCGCGGGCATCGACATCGCGCTGGTGGAGCAGGTTGGCGTCACGGGCACCACGGGCTTCTATCCCTACCAGTCCGCTACCCCGCAGCAGCGTGAGGCGCAGCCCTACGCCTACCTCGACCAGTCGGCCCCCGTGCAGGGCTTTGAGCAGGGGTTCTACTATGTGTCGGCCCGGCAGGTGATAGACGGCGTGCCGCTGCTGCCCTATGAGTACCTGTATTCTTCCACGCCCGATTCACCCTATCAGGTGGAGGGCATCCTGCGCATGCGGGCGGTGGATGATGAGGATTATGAGCTGGACATCAAGGCCCTTCAACCGGTGGGCGTCAAGGTGGCGGATTTGCCGCTGGCCAACATGGACCGCGTGCTGGGCACCCTGTCCGCCCTGGGCGAAAGCGGCCGCCTGCGCCGCGTGGACCGCATCGAGCTGGGCTACATGCTGTACTATGAGCAGCACGTGAAGGCTGGGCCGGAGGAAAAGGACGCCACCTTGGTTGCGCTGCCCGTGTGGCAGGTCACCGGCTACCTGGCGCCCGATGTCAGCTACGACCCCGGCGTTCATTTGGAGGAGATGATGAACGAGGCGGTCACCCGCACCTATCTGGAGGATTCGCTGGATTTCCGCATTGACGCGCAGACCGGCCTGCTGATGGAGCGCCATTCTACCCTGCCCATCAAGGGCAATCCCCTCATCCTCACCTGGGAGCAAATGGAGGGGGAGGAGGACGTCAGCCTGCTGCCGTAATTTGTTCCGATTCAATCCGTAACGAAGTCATTTGCCTTGGGCAGTTGGCGGCATGCCGCAACTTTTTCGCTTGTCGTGCACTATACACATAGAGGCGTGCGGGAGAGTGCCCCGTCGCCGAAAGGAGTATAGGATGAAACGATGCTTGCTGCTGTTGCTCTGCCTGTGCCTGCTGCCCGTGATGGGGGTGGCAGAAGCGGTGGTTGCGTTCACGCCCGAGATGGTGCCGCAGGAATTGCCCCGGCCCGCCTTGTGGAGCTATCAGTCGCCCAGCCAGGTGATTCTGGCGGGCGACGTTTTTTGTGCCCTGTACCGCAACGAGCAGACCGTGCTGCGCTGGCAGCCGGGTGACGCGCAGGCGGCGGTCTACTGCCAACTGCCCAAGGCGGAGGGGGAAGGCCCCTATGCCGAGCGGCCGCAAGCCCAGCGTGCGCAGCTGGATGAAAACGCGCACCTGCTGTTCACGCGTGGGGACAAGCCCTATGCCGTCAACCTGTACACCGGCCTGACGGGCGAGGTGACGCCACAGGGGGTGCGCTGGGGCGAGGTGAAGCTGGACCTGGGCGGCGCCATGGCCGGTCCGGACATCCTGTATCAGATAACAACGGCCTTCGCGCAGGGAGACGTGCTGGTGCTGTCCGCGGATGGGTATGCGGAGCAGACCATGGCGGACCAGCAGGATGTAACGATATTCGACCTGCAATCGGGAAAGGCGCTCAGCCCCAAGCTGGCGCTGGTGAAGGACCTCGCACCCTACAAGCCCGGGCAGGCGCTGCTGCTGCGCGAGGTGGAGGTGGCAGGCAACAAGGTCAATCAGCTCAGCACCCTCAACCTGGCGGATGGCAGCGTGCAGGATTTGCCCATCACGCTGCCCGCCAGCGGCCTCAAGCAGGTGGGCGGCCTGGCCTGGGATGGCGAGCGGGACATCATCTACCTGGCTGATGCCAACCGCGTATACCTGTCCCGCGCGGGCGGCGGGCTGACAGCGGGCACCATCCTGCAAAGCGAGTATCTCAGGGCTGGGCGTGCCCTTGTGCTGCCGGACGGGCGCTATGCCCTGCTGGGCGATGCTTTGCGCATGCTGCCCGTGGCTGAGGGGGGCGACGAGGGCTATCTCAAGCTGGCGCTGCGCGCGGGCAGGGGGCAGGCGGCGCTGGATGCCTACCGCCAGGCGCATCCCGACGCCAAGATACTGCTGACCGAGCAGAACATGCAGCCCGCCGATGTGGTGGCCGAGATGTTGGCCCAGCCCGAGGCGTATGACCTCTGCGAACTGGCGGTGGACGCCAACTTCGCCGCCCTGCTGGACAAGAATTATGCCGCCCCGCTGGACGGGGAGGCCGACATCAGCCAGGCTGTGCAGGACATGTACCCTTGGGCACAGGCTGCCCTTCGCGACAAACAGGGCGTGCTGCGCGCCGTGCCCGCCAGCCTTTTCATCGACCGCTGGAGCGTCAACATGAACATGTTCCGCCGGCACTTCCCCGATGCGCCGCTGCCCGATACCTACGGGCAGCTGATGGACCTGTTTATCCGCTTTGAGGAAGGGGCCGACGAGTACCCCGAGGACACCTTCATGAGCAGCTGGGAGGGGTATCCAAGTTTTGTGCGCACCATGGTGTGGGACTATATCCAGCAGCACGATACGCCGGACGCGCCGCTGGACTTTGGCAGGCCAAGCCTGCGTGAAGCGCTGGACAAGCTGCGCCGGGCACGCGACATCAGAAAGGGCAAGGGTCTCAGCCTGGAGCCCATTGAATATAATGTTGATTCTGGTTCGGAGGAGCCCACCATCTTCTTCCCTCAAACGGCGGGCGAAAATGTGCTGGCCAACCGGGCGCGATACAGCGCTGCCTTCACCGACTTTGCCATGATGCCGGTACCCCGGTTTGAAAAGGACGCGCCCATGGCCAACCGCGGCCGCATGACCGCGCTGGTGATCAACCCCCACAGCACCAACCCGCAGGGGGCCAAGGACTACCTGCGCTTCGTCCTCACACGGGAGGCCGCACCCGCGGTGTATATTTTGCTGCATCCCACAGCCAATGAGCCTGTGCCCAACCCGCGCTTTGATGAGCAGATGGCGCTTGCCCGCGAGCAGCTGACCGTAGCCAAGGGGGCGGTGGAAGGCGCGCAGGGGGCCGAGCGCACCGAGTGGGAGCGCCAGGTGGCCTACTATCAGGAGGTGCTGGACAAGCCGGAGCTGGCCAAGTGGGCGGTCACGCCGCAGGCCATCGCCGATTACCGCGCCTATGCCGATACGGTGCGCCTGCACGAGCGCAGCCCATATGTCACATTTGATCAGAATAGCCCGGCCGCCAAACAGGTGGATAGCCTGACCGAGCGCTATGTGCAGGACCAGTTGACGCTGGACGATTACCTGAAGGCGCTGGGGGATACCTTCCGGCTGATTTATCTGGAACAAAAATAACAGCCTTGTTGCCCGGGGCAGCGGTTTCGCGCTGCCCCGGATTTCTTATTATATTGGTTTGTGATATGATAGCCGTCGGAAGCAAACGCAGTTGGAGGATTGTATGCAGTCAAAGGCGAAGGACAGGGACCCCAAGCTGATGCTGATGCGCATCGTGCAGGGCGCTTTGATTGGCGGCGGCGCCATACTGCCCGGCGTATCGGGCGGCGTGCTGGCGGTGGTGTTTGGCATCTACCGGCCGATGATGGAGCTGCTCAGCCACCCCATCCGCGCGCTGAAGAAAAACCTGTGGCTGTTTATCCCCATCATCATCGGCGTGGGCATCGGGTTTGTGGGCTTTGCCAAGCTCATGGCGCTGCTGTTCGCGGAGGATTCCCCCTACCCCATCAGCCTGTTTGTGGGGCTTATTCTGGGCACCGTGCCCATGCTGCTGAGCACCGCGCGCAGTCAGGGCCGGCATCAGAATGACATGAAGGCGCTGGCCATCACCTTTGTGGTGCTGCTGGTGTTTCTCATCCTCATCGAGTCGCTCACCAAGATGAACATACAGCTGAGCCCCATGTGGGCGCTGATTTCCGGCGTGGTGTGGGGCTTCAGCCTGGTGGTGCCGGGGCTGAGCAGCTCCAGCATCCTCATCTTCATGGGGCTGTACCGCCAGATCATGGATGGCGTGGGCCGGGTGGAGCTGGGCGTGGTGCTGCCGCTGATTGCGGGCATTGGCCTGGTGGCGGTGCTGTTTGCCAAGCTGATTGACCGCCTGTTCGACCGCCACTTCAGCCTGGCCAGCCACGCCATCGTGGGCCTGGTGCTGGCCTCCACCATCATGATTATCCCGCGCAGCTATGCCTCCCTGGGGCAGGCGCTGCTGTGCCTGGCGCTGGCCGCAGTCGGGTTCGCGGTAGCCTGGTGGCTGGGCCGCTGGGGCGAAAAGGTGAAGCCCGCGGACGCGGACAAGGCTTGAATGGTGCGGATGCCTGTATGTTGAATCCAACCGGTACAATATTCAGGGAACAATACATTGAAAATCGTCCGCGAAAACGCCGCGGATGTGGCAAATCGGCCATGAAAAGTGGCCGATTTTTCGCTGAAAATGAAGGCGGAATAAGGCTTGTCGGGTTTTTGAAATAGTTTGCAGAAAAATTCACAAGAGGTTGACATCTTTAGAGAATGGTGTTATAGTATCCGGAGTGCATGCGGTGCGTAAACACCGTATACAAAGAATGATTATTTATAAGAGGTGTCGGCATGGCGCTTGAAATTTTGGAGCACATCAGACAGGCGGAGCAGCGGGCCGAACAGGTCGCCCAAGAGGCGCAGCAAAGCGCCCGCGAGATGGTGGACCGCGCCGAAAAAGCCTGCCGTGACCGGGAGCGCGAGGGCGAGGCAAGCAGCCGTGCCCTGCTGCGCGAGCTGCTGGAGGAGCGCCGCGCCGCAGCCCAACAGCAGATAGACCAGGAGCAGGCCGAACTGGCCCGCGCCCGGGAGGACAAGCTGGCCGCCGTGCGGCAGCTGCTGCCCCAGGCCGCGGACCTGATTGTACAGAGGGTGTTGAGCAATGGCAGTCGTTGAAATGAAACGCATCCTGCTGGCCGCAGAGCGCCAGCAGAAGGATGCGATTCTGCTCCGTTTGCAGCAGCTGGGCTGTGTGGAGGTCACCCCCTTTGAGGAGGCCGTCGATCAAGAGTCGGCGGCCGATTCCCCGTCTATCCACATGGCCGAAAAAACCGGCCAGGCGTTGGCGCGCCTGCGCTGGGCCATTGGCAAGCTGCAGCGGGCCGACCCGCAGAAGACTTCCATGTTCGCCGCCAAACCGGCGGCCAGCGCGGGGGAGATGATGCCTTCCGCCCAAACCAGGGAGGAGATGGCGGCCCTGCTGAGCGAGCTGGAGGCGCTGGAGCGCCGCAACGGCGAGCTCAAGGGGCGTCAGACCCGCATCAAAACCCAGATGGACCAGCTGGCCCCCTGGGTGGCGCTGGATATCCCCATGGAGGATTTGCGCGGCGGCCGCAGCTATCAGCAGTTCCTGGGCAGTTTGCCCGCCGCGGCGCTGGCCCCCTTGCAGGCCCAATGGGCCGACAAGCCGGTGGTCATCCGCCAAATCAGTCAGGACAGGGATACAGTCAACATTTGGGCCATTGTGCATCATGTCAATGACGAGGCGCTGGAGAGCGACCTCAAGGAGGCCGGCTTTACCCCGGCCCAGCTGGGCGAATTTACGGGCACCGCAAAGGCGCGCCACGATGCGTTGGCCGCGCAGATGGATGCCGCGCAAAAGGAGCAGGCAGACATTGACCTGGAGCTGAAGGCCCAGGCCAAGCACCTGCCGCAGCTGCGCATATATCATGATGCCGTACAGGCGGAGCATGACCGCGAGGTGGCCGCCGCCCGTGTGGTGGATACCCGGCAGGCTTTCCTGCTGCGCGGCTGGGTGCCAGCCCCCATCGAGCAGGCGGTGCTGGATGTCATCGCGCGGGAGTTTCCCGGCGCCGTGGCCCAGGTGACTGACCCCGAGCCGGGGGATGAGCCGCCCGTGCTGTTGCACAACAACGCGGCCGTCCGCCCCTTTGAGGCGGTGGTGGAGGGTTACTCCCTGCCCGCGCCGGGCAGCCTGGACCCGACTGCTTTGATGGCCCCTTTCTTCGCCTGCTTCTTTGGCATGATGGTGTCCGATGCCGGCTACGGCCTGATGATGATGATACTGACGCCGCTGCTGCTGAAGATGATGAAACCCAGCACGTCGGGCAAAAAACTGTTTTTAATCATTGCCATCGGCGGCGTGTTCACCCTGTTCTGGGGCATCATGTATAACACATTTTTCGGCTTCAGCCCGCTGGAGCGCTCGGTGCTGGATCCCATCGGCCGTCCGCTGGAAGTGATGGTGCTGTGTGTGGCCGTCGGCGCCCTGCACCTGCTGGCCGGGGTGATGCTGGGGGCGGTACAGAACATCCGTCAGGGCAAGTATATGGATGTGATTTATGACCAGCTCAGCTGGGTGATGCTGTTGGTGGGCCTGGGCCTGCTGGCCGTGCCTGGTGCTGCCAAGATTGGCCAGTGGGTCGCCATCGCGGGCGCCGCCATCATTTTGGTGTTCGCCGGCCGCGAAAAGACCCGGAACCCCTTCAAGCGCCTGATTTCAGGCTTTGGCGCACTGTACGGCGTCACCAGCTGGCTCAGCGACCTGCTCAGCTACCTGCGCCTGTTCGGCATGGGCCTGGCGACCGGCGTCATCGGCATGGTGTTCAACATTCTCATCGGCATGGTGTTCTCCATGGGGCCCATCGGCTGGGTGCTGGGTGCGGTGCTGTTTGTGGGCTGCCACCTGTTTAACGCGGGCATCAACATCCTGGGCGCGTATGTGCACGCTGCGCGTCTGCAGTACATTGAGTTCTTCAACAAGTTCTATCAGGAAGGTGGCCGTGCCTTCAAACCCTTGACCAACGAACCCCGTTTTGTTCGTATCACCGACGCCTGAAGGCGGCGGTTGACGATATCGTATTTTCAAAAGTGTAGGAGGAATCAGGTATGGAATTCTCATTGGGTCAGGTACTTGCGCTGGTGGGAGCTGCCTTGTCCACTTTGCTGGCTGGCATGGGTTCCGCCAAGGGCGTGGGCATGGCCGGCCAGACCAACGCGGGCGTATCCACGGAGAGCCCCGAGGTGAACCCCAAGCTGCTCGTGCTTCAGCTTTTGCCTGGTACACAGGGCATCTATGGCTTCCTGGTGGGCGTCATGATTCTCATCAATACCAAGGTGTTGGGCGGCACCATGGCCCCCGTAACGGTTGAGCAGGGCCTGGCGTTTATCGCGGCTGTGCTGCCCATCGCGGTGGTTGGCTATTTTTCCGCTGTGCATCAAGCCAGGGTGGCTTCGGCCGGTATGCTGATGGTGGGTGAGCACCCGGACATGAGCGGCAAGGCCATCACCATGACCGTGCTGGTGGAGACCTACGCCGTGTTTGCGTTGCTGGCCTCCATCCTGATGGTCATGGCGATCAAGGTCTAAGGGCCAACGCCATGGATGTGACACCCATTACCACAAAGATAGAAGCGGACGCCCGGCACGCTGCCGAGGCGCTGCTCAGCGAGGCGCGCGCCCGCATCGAAAACATGCAGGAGCGCTGCGACGACATGCTGCGCGTGCAGCAGCGCGATGCCCGCAGCCAGGCCGCCGTTGATGGCGATCAGCTGGAGCAAAACCTGCGCCGCCTGGGGCAGTTGGAGGGCCGCAAAGCCCTGCTGGGCATGAAGCGCGACCTGCTGGACCAGAGCTTTGACCAGGCGCGCGAGCAGCTGCAAAACCTGCCGCCCGAGCGCATGGGCGCGCTGATGATGGCGCAGCTGGTGCGCTACGCCAAGGGCACCGAGCGCGTGATGGCCGGCGCCATCAAGCCGGCGTTCCACGGCGAGCAGTTCCTCCAGGAGGCCAACCGCCGCCTGGAAGCGCAGGGCAAGCCCGGCAAGCTGCAGAACGCGGGCACTCGCCGCGAGGGCGTGTGCGGACTTGTGCTGGAAGCGGATGGCAACGAGACCCAGCTGACGGTGGAAAGCCTGCTGGCCGAGCACCGCGCGGGGCTGGAGGGCGAGGTCGCCACGCTGCTGTTTAAGGATTTGGACTGATTAGAAAGGAGGCGGCATATGCCCCAGGATAGCGTACTTTACGCCGTGGGTCGGCTGCGGATGCTGCGGCGGCGCATGCTCAGCGCCTCCCAGATGCAGCGGCTATTGTCTGCCGCCGATGCCCAGGAGGCACAGCGCGTGCTGCTGGAGGCGGGCTACATCACACCCGAACAGCCGGACGCGGAAAAGGCCTCCATGGACAGGCTGCTGGACGCCAGCCGCATGGTGTCGCGCCTGTCGCCCGACCCGGCCACGACCGATAGTTTTCTGCTGCGCTATGACGTGCTCAACCTCAAGACCTTGCTCAAGGCCAGGATATTGGGCGAGGAAGCCGAGGCTCTGTCCCCGGGCGGCACGCTGGACCCGGAGATGCTGCGCCACGCGGTGGCCGACCACAGCTATGGGCGCCTGCCCGAGCCGCTCAAGGACGCCATGGAGGCGTTGGAAAGGCGCGTAGCCGTCAGCGTTGACCCGATGGAGATTGATGTGCGGCTGGATCAGGCGATGTATCGCATGATGCTGGACGGACTGCGCAAGACGCGCTCGCCCGCTGCCAGGAAATGGCTGGAGGCCAAGGCGGACTTTGTCAACATGCGCAGCTACCTGCGCCTGCGGGGCATGCAGGCCAGCCTGACGCTGGGCGATGTGCTGGTGCCGGGCGGCCAGATGGAGCGCAAACTGCGCGCCAGCGGCGGCGAAAACGGCGACCATCTGCTGCGCAGTGCCGCGCTCACCTACGGCGGACGCATCGCCGCGCTGGTATCCAGGGCCATGGAGGACATGAGCCAGATTGGCCAGCTGGAAAAGGCGATGGACGAATACCTCGTCAACCTGTTTGCGCAGGAGCGCATGCAGCCGGACTCCATCGACGCGGTGATTGATTACCTGTTGCAGGTAGAGGAGCAGTCGGCCGATGTGCGGCTCATCATGGCGGGCAAGCGCAATGGCTTCTCGCAGGACGAGATTGCCGAAAGGCTGCGGGGGAACTATGGACGATAAAGTGCTGCTGGGCGCCGTAGGCGAAAAGGATGCCGTGCTGGCCTTCAAGGCCATCGGCGTCAAAGCCGTGCCTGCGCAGACCGCGCAGGAGGTACGGACCGCCATCCACCGCCTGTACAAGGAAGGCGTGCGGGTGATTTTTGTCACCGAGGCCGCCGCCCGGCAGGCGCCGGAAATCATTGAGCGATTTGAGAACGATCCGGCGCTGTCCATCATCCCGGTGCCCGGCACCATGGGGACGGACGGCTACGGCGAGCGCCGTGTGCGTGAGAACGTGCTCAAGGCCATCGGGTCGGATTTGTTTTTAGACAACGACAGGAAAGAGGGAAATTGAATGGCGCAGGGAACGATTGTCAAGGTCGCGGGCTCGCTGATCGTGGCAAAAGGCATGGCCGACGCGCGGATGTACGACGTGGTGCGTGTGAGCGATGACCAGCTTGTCGGTGAAATCATCGAGTTACGCGGCGATATGGCCTCCATCCAGGTGTACGAGGAAACCTCGGGCCTGGGCGCGGGGGAGCCGGTGGTGTCCACCGGCCAGCCGCTGTCGGTCGAATTGGGGCCCGGCCTCATCGAAGCCATTTTTGACGGCATTCAGCGCCCGCTGACCGCCATCCGCGAGGTGGCGGGCGACCGCATCACCCGTGGCATCCAGGTGCCGGCGCTGAACCGCGAAAAGAAGTGGGCCTTTGTGCCCAAGGTGGCGCAGGGCGATCAGGTGCAGGCCGGTGATGTGCTGGGCACCGTGCAGGAGAGCGCCGTGGTCGAGCACCGCATCATGGTGCCCAACGGCATCAAGGGCGAGGTGGTCTCCATCGCGCAGGGCGAGTACACGGTGACCGATACCGTGTGCACCGTGCGCGACGAGGGCGGCAAGGAACACGCGGTCACCCTGATGCAAAAGTGGCCCGTGCGCCAGGGGCGCCCCTACCGGGAGAAGCTGAACCCCGACATGCCCATGGTGACCGGCCAGCGCGTCATCGATACCTTCTTCCCCATCGCCTCCGGCGGTGTGGCCGCCGTGCCCGGCCCCTTCGGCTCGGGTAAGACGGTGGTGCAGCACCAGCTGGCCAAGTGGGCGGACGCCGACATCATCGTATACGTTGGCTGCGGCGAGCGCGGCAACGAGATGACCGACGTGCTGATGGAGTTCCCCGAGCTGCATGACCCGCGCACCGGTGAAACGCTGATGAAGCGCACGGTGCTGATTGCCAATACCTCCGACATGCCGGTGGCGGCCCGCGAGGCCAGCATCTATACCGGCATCACCATCGCCGAATACTACCGCGACATGGGCTACAAGGTAGCCATCATGGCGGACAGCACCAGCCGCTGGGCCGAAGCCCTGCGCGAGATGAGCGGCCGCCTGGAGGAGATGCCCGGCGAGGAAGGCTACCCGGCCTACCTGTCCAGCCGCATCGCCAGCTTTTACGAGCGGGCGGGCAAGGTCATCTGCCAGGGGCAGGATGGACGCGAAGGCGCCATCTCGGCCATCGGCGCCGTGTCGCCCCCCGGCGGTGATATTTCAGAGCCCGTCAGCCAGGCCACGCTGCGCATCGTGAAGGTGTTCTGGGGCCTGTCGGCCCGCCTGGCCTACGCGCGCCACTTCCCGGCCATTGACTGGCTGACCAGCTACTCCCTGTATGTGGATAACCTGTCCTCCTGGTACGCCGAGCAGGTTGACCCGCAGTGGAACCGCCTGCGCGCGGGCGCCATGCGCATCCTGCAGGAGGAGGCCGAGCTGGAGGAGATTGTGCGCCTGGTGGGCATGGACGCCCTGAGCTGGAAGGACCGCCTGACGATGGAGGTTGCCCGCTCGGTGCGCGAGGATTATCTGCACCAGAACGCCTTTGACGATGTGGATACCTATACCTCCATGAACAAGCAGTTCGCCATGCTCAAGCTGATTTTGCTCTACGGTGAGCGCGGACGCGCGGCGCTGGACGCCGGCGCCAGCCTGAACGACCTGCTGAACCTCCCCGTGCGCGACCGCATCGCCCGTGCCAAGTATATCCCCGAGGAGGAGATGGCGCGGTTCGAGTCCATCGAGGAGGACCTGGTCAGCGAGACATCGGCGCTGTATGAGCGCGAAGGGGTGAAGTAAGATGCTCAAAGAATATAAAACCATCCGCGAGGTGGTCGGCCCCCTGATGCTTGTGGAAGGCGTGGAGGGCGTCACCTATAACGAGCTGGTGGAAATCCGCCAGGCCAACGGCGAGCGCCGCCGCGGCAAGGTGCTGGAAATTTCCGGCGACCGCGCGCTGGTGCAGCTGTTTGAGGTGAGCAACGGCCTGCAGATTGCCACGGCCTCCGCGGTGTTCCTGGGCCGGGGGATTGAGCTGGGCGTGTCCACGGACATGCTGGGCCGCGTATTCAGCGGCATGGGCGACCCGCGCGACGGCGGCCCCGCCCTCATCCCCGAAAAGCGTATGGACATCAACGGCGAGCCGCTGAACCCCGCCGCCCGCGACTACCCCAGCGAGTTCATCCAGACCGGCATCTCGGTCATCGACGGGCTGAACACGCTGGTGCGCGGGCAGAAGCTGCCGGTGTTCTCCGGCTCCGGCCTGCCCCACGCGCAGCTAGCCACGCAGATTGCCCGCCAGGCCAAGGTGCTGGGCGGCGAGAGCAACTTCGCCGTGGTGTTTGCCGCCATCGGCATCACCTTTGAAGAGGCCAACTACTTCATCACCGACTTCCAGCGCACCGGCGCCATCGAGCGCGCCGTGCTGTTTATGAACCTGGCCGACGAGCCGGCGGTCGAGCGCATCTCCACCCCGCGCATGGCGCTGACCGCGGCCGAATACCTGGCCTACGAGAAGGACATGCACGTGCTGGTCATCATGACGGATATGACCAACTATGCCGAAGCCCTGCGCGAGGTATCCGCCGCCCGCAAGGAAGTGCCTGGCCGCCGCGGCTATCCGGGCTATCTGTACACCGACCTGGCGTCGCTGTACGAGCGCGCCGGCCGCATCAAGGGCAAGGCGGGCTCCATCACGCAGATTCCCATCCTGTCCATGCCCGAGGATGACAAGACCCACCCGATTCCCGACCTTACCGGCTACATCACAGAGGGGCAGATCATTCTCAGCCGCGAGCTCAACCGCAAGGGCATCACGCCGCCCATTGACGCGCTGCCCAGCCTGAGCCGCCTGAAGGACAAGGGCATTGGCGAGGGCAAGACCCGCAAGGACCACTCCGCCACCATGAACCAGCTGTTCGCGGCTTATTCCCGCGGCAAGGAGGCCAAGGAGCTGGCCGTCATCCTGGGCGAGGCTTCGCTGAGCGACGTGGATAAAAAATACGCGGCCTTTGCCGACGCCTTTGAAAAGCAATACGTATCCCAGGGCTATGAGACTGACCGCTCCATCGAGGATACGCTTGAATTGGGCTGGAAACTGCTGACCATGCTGCCGCGCGGCGAGCTTAAGCGCATCCGCGATGAGATGGTGGACGAGTTCCTGCCCGCAACCGAACAAGCTGAGGAGGATGTCTGATGGCTTCCGTCCTGCGCGTCAACCCCACGCGCATGGAGCTCACGCAGATGAAGCGCAGGCTCCTCACCGCGCGGCGGGGGCACAAGCTGCTCAAGGATAAGCGCGATGAGATGGTGCGCCAATTCATGCTGCGCATCCGCGACAACATCACCCTGCGCCGCCAGGTAGAGCGGGATTTGGCCCGTGCCTTTGGCTCCTTCGCCCTGGCCCGCGCGCTGATGGAGCCGGGCAGCCTCAACCAGGCGCTGATGTACCCGGCCAGGCAGGCGCGGCTGACCGTCGGGCGGGATAACATCCTGTCCGTTCGCGTGCCTACCCTCAAGGTGGACGAGGACAGCCTGCGTGAATCCCAGCTGCCCTACGGCCTGGCCGAGACCAGCGCCCAGCTGGACGGCGCCATCGAGGCGATGGCGGGCGCGCTGCCCCAATTGCTCAAGCTGGCCGAGGTGGAAAAGACCTGCGCCATGCTGGC